>ERZ777011.294-NODE-294-length-80973-cov-19.402086_pt1 | contig 80973 bp, 90 predicted proteins | sample MGYA00374964_ERZ777011 | MGnify/ENA primary metagenome ERZ777011 (study PRJEB29310, sample SAMD00008975) | mouse gut metagenome | study: EMG produced TPA metagenomics assembly of the Metagenome analysis of fecal microbiota from mouse which was promoted... | reverse complement strand
GCTCTTTTAGAAGAAAAATCCGAGGCGAGAGCCTCGGACTTTGTCTACAGTCTGACAGCCGGCTAAATAAGCCGGCTGTACTTTTCTTCCAATTTGTCAACCATCTTTTTGATACTTCCATCTTCAAACGGGTTTTCCAGACCAACCATTTTTACCAGATTGGTAAAGAAATCGCTTGCCGATAATTTACAAAGCTTTAAGTAACTGTCCCATGCAGCCTTATAATCGTCGTCCATCATGGTTTTATACTGCAATGCACAGGTCTGTGCAATACAATAATCGATATAATAAAGCGGATAGTCAAAGATATGGGGCTGTCTCTGCCAGTATCCTCCTTCGGCAAAAAACCTGCAGTCGCCGTAATCCAGATGCGGTTTATACTCTTTCTCCAGCTTCGTCCACGCCGCTTTTCTCTCAGCCGGCGTCATATCAGGGTTTTCATAGACAATATGCTGAAATTCGTCTACCATACACCCATAGGGAATAAAAGCTGCCGCGTCTTCCAGATGCATGGCACGGTAATCCTTCGCCCTGTCTCCGAAAAACATTTCCATCCATTTTTCCGTGAAAAACTCCATGGACATGGAATGGATTTCCGCCGTTTCCATCGTAATGTCACTGTGTTCCCGGATAGGGTCTTTTCCGGAAATGTATCCCTGAAAAGCATGTCCGCATTCATGGGTGATGACATTGATGTCCCCGTCCGTACCGTTAAAGTTGGCAAAGATAAAAGGAGATTGATATACCGGCAGATACGTCATATAGCCGCCTGCCTTTTTGGTCTTTCTGCCCAGCACGTCAAACAACTCGTTTTCCATCATAAAATCAAAAAACTCTTTTGTCTCGGGAGAAAGCTCGGAATACATTTTCTGCCCGCTCTGCATGATTTCTTCCGGCGTGCCTGTCGGTTTGGGATTACCGTTTACAAAGTATACGCTTTCATCCTCAAAAGAAAGCTTATCTATGCCCAGGCGCTGTCTCCTGCGCTCATGCAGTTTTTCGGCAAAAGGCACAAAATCCTTTTTTACCTGCCTGCGGAAATTTTCCACATCGGCCTGCCCGTAACAGTTTCTCTGCATACGGTAATAGCCAAGTTCCAGATAATTCTGATAACCCATGGTTTTTGCCTGCGCATCCCTGTTTTTCACCAGCTTGTCATAGATTTCATCCAGTTTGTCCGCATTTTCTTCAAAGAAAGCGGCAACCTTATCCCATGCCTTCCTGCGCACTTTTCTGTCAACATGGATTAAATAAGGGCGCATCAGGGAAAGGTTAAAGGTTTCTCCCTCCCATTCGATTTTCGCGCCGGCAATCAATTTGTCATATTCCGTAGTCAGGGCGTTTTCTTCCTGCATCAGCGGAATCAGTTTTTCGTCAAAGGACTTTAAACTTAACTCCATGTTCTTAAAAGCAACCGGCCCTATTTTCTCTTCCAGGTAATCGCGGTAAGGGGACTCATACATTTTTTTCTGGTAAGCAACTACCAGATTTCTGAACACCGGTCCTTTTTCATCATAGTATGCCTGCTCTGCATCATAAAAGGCATCCGTCGTATCCACATCATGACGGATATTGGCAATCGTCATCATGGTGGAAACCCTGTCCGTCAAATCATAATACTTCTTGTGTACTTCAAACTGCTCCTCCCCGCTTTTTGCAGCATCAAACTCTGCCATTAACTGCTTAAACTCTTCACCGACTTTGTCAAAATCGACTCTTTCGTAGGGCATGTCTTTAAACTTCATATTGGCCTCCATTTCTTCTCGTACAAACTCAGCAAATTGCTCTCTTGGCTTACTGATTTTCTGTTGCCAAAGTGTTGCCATGAGGTTATTATAGCACAACCGACAATTAATAATCAACATGCTCCGCTTCCTTAATCAGACAGCGCTTTCGCATAACTTTTTCGGAGCCAGCATTTCTGCCAGACATCCCGTAGTCACTCTGTACACCTTATGTTCCATAAAAACAAATTCCAAAATTCTGTTCAATGCCTCTGACTTATAACACCTTTGCACGGTACATTACCCTATTTGCATCCACATCCAAGAAACCAAACTTTCTATACAAACCATGTGCATCCTTTGTCTTTAACATGGCCGATACATTGGCAAATCGCTCATCCGAAACTATCGCAGACATAAGCAAGTTTCCTATACCTTGTCCTCTGTGAACCTCATCAACAATTACATCACACAAATACCAAATTGACACATAATCCGTTACCACTCTGGCAAATCCAACTAGATTATCTTCCTCATCAAATGCGCCAAAAACAATTGAATTTTTCATGGCAATTAACATATCTTCTTCAGTCCGTTCGGGAGCCCAATATGTTTGCTTCATCAAGTTCATGAGCTGGTCAATAGGTATTTCTATTTCTGTTGATATATAATACATTATCATTTTCTCCTAGAATAAATATATTTTTTGCTCAAAACGGATTATATCATAGCAGACGTTATTCTGCACCACTAATTTAAGAATGCGGAATATTACGCTCCATATACATCAGGACACGATTCTTAATGCAATCAATTGCACGCCGGGACTGCTGCCTTACAATATACAAAAATAAAACCGGCGGTAACATTTCCGCCGGTTTCCTGTTTCTGCTTAGCCTTCTATTGCGATATATTTGCGTGTTTCCACTTTCTTTTCTTCTTTTTTGGGAACGGACAGCTTCAGGATGCCGTCTTCGTATTTTGCATGGATATCTTCTTCTGTAATGGCATCGCCTACAAAAAAGCTTCTGGTGCAGCTTCCCGTATACCTTTCCCTGCGAATATACTTTCCATCTTTGTCCTGTTCATCCTCGTTCCTCTCTTTGGAAGCGGTGACAGTCAGGTATCCGTTTTCCAGATGGGCGTTTACCTCATCCTTTTTGTATCCGGGCAAATCGATATCCAGTTCAAATCCGTCCTGTGTTTCCTTAATGTCCGTCTTCATCAGGCTTTTTGCATGTTTGCCGTAAGAAGTACGGTCACCAAAGAAATCTCCTCCGAAAGGCATATTCATCACTTCATCAAATAAATCATCATTAAAAATGCTAGGTAACATCATAAGTCATTCCTCCAATCATTTCTTAACCGCCTTTGCGGTTTTGTTTTTTGTTATATTTGTAATATAACACGCATTGTTAGCACTGTCAACATGTGAGTGCTAAAATTGTGTAAACAATTTATAAAGTATCTATAATATTTTTTCACATTTACAAATGAACTATTCGCAATTATAATAAAAAAAGATTCTTTGGAGGGAAGCCATGTCTACTTTAATTATATTACGTGGAAATTCAGGAAGCGGAAAATCAAGCGTTGCAAAAATGCTTCAGAGAAAAATCGGAAGAAACACCCTTATGATACCGCAGGATATTGTCAGACGTGAAATGTTGTATGCTCTTGACGGCAAGGATACAGCCGCTCTGCCTTTGCTGATTGATTTAATTACCTATGGACAGAGCCGCTGTGAATATGTCATTTTGGAGGGGATATTAAATGCGGATTGGTATGAACCGCTTTTTACTGCCGCCCAAAAACTCTTCGGGAACAGAATTTTTGCGTATTATTATGATATCCCATTTGATGAAACCGTAAAACGGCATAAAACAAAAGCAAACAGCTCTGAATTTGGGGAAACGGAAATGCGCGGCTGGTGGAAGGAAAAAGATTTTATAGGCATAATCCCCGAAACTGTGTTGAACAAAGACATCACCTTGGAATCTGCCGTCAACATGATTTTTCAGGATATAACCAAATAACATTATGACAAACGGCAAAGCCTGTCGTATTGCCCGTACATTTTCTGCACTTCATTTTCCAATATATAGTAATGGCGTATGTACGGCACAAGCAGGATAAGTACCGCCACCGTAAGCAGCAGCGAAAAAATTCCCTGTGAAATTACGGCCAGAAGCATGGAAAATATTTCAAGCAGGGCAAACACTGCAGTGACAATCAGATGAATCAGCCTTTCATGCTGAAAAAATCCAATCTGTACCAGATGTTCCTTCTTCCATTCTTCAATTTGGGCGCCATTTCTTTCTTCCTGCCCTTCCAGCCGTTCAAGAAGCTCGTCCATATACCGCCGATAGGCTTTTATTCTCTTTTCCATATTTTTCCTCATTCCTGCGCTGCTTTTATTGCACAAAGCCATACGGCTTTCGAGTTTGTGCAAGCAGCGATTACTGTTGTCGTTTAAAACCCGGCGTTCCCGTCAAGGGCTTCCGATTCGTGGATTACGATTTTCTCCACAAACTCCCGTAACAGGGTAGGGGAGAGTTCCTCAAAGCCGGTGTACTTGCGGAATACTTTCATAAGCTTTTCAGCGTTTGCATGTGAACCGGATTCTGTTTGCCCCAATGTTTTTCCTTGCCTTAATTACAGCAAGTAATTATTTTCCCGGTTTGCAATCTGAAAACCGACTAATTTGTAAGTTGCATATCCTCCCATAACCAGCGGTTCCGATTTGCAAATATCTTCCGCTTCTTCACGGCTCTCTGTTTTTAGGATATACATACCTGCCATTCCCGGATAGCCTTTAAAGACACCGCAGATTTCCAGCTTTCCTTCATCGTCCAACTTTCTTATGTTCTCAACGTGTTCCATAACTACCTGTTTTGTCATTTTATTATAGGTCTTGCTTTTTTCAATCATCATCATATACATCAACTTTTCCATACGATTTTCTCCTTTACATTCTATAGGGTTCACTGGTGTTATTATATTATATTAATTCGGCAATAGCAATCTGTCTGTCACTTGCCGAAAGCGAACTTATAGCCTACACCTAAAACGGGGCAACGCTTGACTGGCAGCTTTCGCTTTACATGCTCCACTGCCCATTCCATCACTTCGACAATGAATAAATATTAAAAGCATTTCTAAATACGAAAGGTAAAAGGAAATCCTCTTGAAAACTCCGATAATAAGGAGTAGAATGTGAAAAGGAAAATGAATTTTAAAAGATAAATTACCAATGAAAGGATTATGAGTAACATGAAAAAATGTCAAAACAAGTGGGTGCGCGCTGCCATTCCGGCGTTGCTTCTCCACTGCAGCATCGGTACTGTTTACTGCTGGTCCATTTTCAGTCAGGAAATAGCCAGCTATATCGGCCATACAAAAGGGGCAACGGAATGGGCGTTCAGTTTTGCCATCTTTTTCCTTGGCATGTCTGCCGCATTTCTGGGAAATGTCGTAGAAAAAGATATTCACAAATCTTCTTTGATTGCCGCCATCTGCTTTGCCTTGGGAATGGCAGGAACCGGTTTCTTTATTTACTATGGCGGTCTTCACAAGGGAAGTCCCCTTGCCCTAATCGGTATTTATGTATGCTACGGTTTTATCATGGGCATCGGACTTGGGACAGGCTATCTGTCCCCGGTGAAAACGTTAATGTTATGGTTTGAGGACAGAAAAGGTCTTGCCACCGGTCTTGCGGTTGCCGGTTTCGGCGCTGCGAAGGCAATTGCCAGCCCGATTATGCAGGCAATGCTTGACGGACTTGGAGAGGGCAGCATATACAAGATGTTTTATATATTGGCTGTCGTATATTTTGTCATGATGTTTGCCGGACACCTGCTTTTAGCAAAACCCGAGGGATGGCATGAACCCCAGAAAAAAGAAAAGGGTCAGGGCATCCTTGCCACCATCAAGACAAAACCCATTGCCAACTATGTCGGCATCTGGCTGATGTTTTATATCAATATTACCTGCGGCCTTGCCCTTATTTCACAGGAAAAAATGATTGTAAAATGTATCGGCCTTGCCGGTGCGGTAGGTATTATTTCCACAATATCCGCTGTTTTCAATGCAGGCGGACGCCTTGGTTTTTCAGCATGGGCGGATACCATGAAGGACAGGAATACCATTTACAAACTGATTTTTATTCTTTCCATCGTATTTACGGGACTTGTCATGGTTACAAGCGGTATTGAAAAGGGAGAGGGAAATCTTTTCTTAATCATTATCGTACTGGCGCTGCTCTTTGTGGTAAATGCAGGATACGGCGGCGGCTTTTCCAATGTACCCACCCTGCTTTCCGACCATTACGGCATGGGAAGCATCAGCGCCATCCATGGAATTACCCTTTCCGCCTGGGCCTTTGCAGGTCTTACCGGAAACCAGATGGCAAACTGGATTGTCAATACATTCGGACATGAGGTTGACATGGAGCATGTACTGGCAGACGGCACTACCGAAATCTTAAAGGTAAATCCCAGCGGATATCAATGCGTGTTGTACGCTACGATTGTTTTATACATTATTGCTTTGCTTATCTGCTTCTTTATGGTACGTCCTGCCAAAAAGGAAAAAACAGCTTAGTGCTTGATAAAAACAGCATGGCTCTGACCATGCTGTTTTTTATTTATAATACTATTTTTTCGGGAAATGCTTCTTTTCTCATAATCCCCCACATTTTATCGATATAGGCAAGGGTATAAAAGTTTTCATAATAATGATAGTAAAACGCGCCTTTCAGCGTCATACGGTATATACCGTTTTCTTCAATGATGAACCCCAGAAGCTTTGCAATACTTAGTTCAACGCCATACATGTCTTTTAAAGGAATACCAAAAAATTTTTCAAAATCGTCTGCGTCCACTTTCGTGGAGTATGCGGTCCAGAACAGGTAATAAACCATTCTCTGCCGCAATGAAAAACGTATTGTCAGGGAAGTGGGAAACTTACCGCCTTCCACCCTATTACAGTATTCTTCCACCGAAAACGTATTAATCTGAAACCGGTCTTTCAGCAAGGTCGTCGCCGAACATCCAAATCCCAGAAAATTATCTCTGGTCATGGAAGAATAGTTACTATTCTTCTCGCTTGAAAATGTCCAGATTGAGTTGCGGGTATAACCTTTATCCATACAATAGTGAGTAATGGCGTCCAATAGTCTTCGCTTTTCTTTTTTAGGCATTGGCGCTACTTTACTGGCAGTAAAAGAAAAATCAATGAACGGATAAATTGCAATATGATTTGCACCAATCCGGAAAGCAGCATCTATGTCCGCTTTCAAATCGTCAAATGTCTGTGCCGGCAGTGCAAAAATGAAATCCATTGAAACCGTTTCAAACGAAACGGCAGATAATGCTTCCTTCAGTGCCAAAATATCGATATTGCTCCTTCCCAGAACGCTGCGAAACTTTTCCTGAAATGACTGAATGCCAATGCTGATTTTGGTCACCCCGGCATCTTTCAAAATCTGCAAAACAGACGGTTTTACATTATCAGGATGCAGTTCTACGCCTATACCCTCGGTAATAATAAAATGCTCCCGAATAGCGTCTATAATTTCTTTAATACGGTCGGCGGCAAGGGCCGGTGTGCCGCCGCCAAAATATAAACTTGTAGTTTTCTTTTTGCCGCTGTGCTGACTGCCTGCAAGATGGATTTCCTGTAAGAGAGCGTCTATATACCGATTACACAGTTCCTCAGAATATCTGACCTTACAATAAGGACAAAAATTGCAAATAGTCTTACAAAACGGGATATGTACATACAGCCCCAGATTATCGCAATCCGAAAAAGGCAACTGTCCTTCAGATTCATTTTTGAATATAAATGGCCGGAATGAACGGGTCAGCCACATTCTGGTCAGGTTCGTTATTATACTCATGTCTCTCCTAAATATATTTCAGATATGTCTTCAGCATCTCAATAATAATCTTGGGTTTTCCTTTGAATAAAAGGGTATACTCCGCAACAAAGAAATAACCGCATTGTTCACAAAGCCCCGGCACATCGATGCAGCGTCCACAGGTTGAAAGTTTGCCGTTTTCCATGACTACGCACTGATGGCAAGGCGTCGGAAAACTGTTGTTTATCAGATACGGAAATGCGCTGCGCAAATTAAATACGGGAGCTCCTTCTTTCATCATTCTTGAAATGACTTCACAACAGTTCCTTTTTTCTTCTTTGGAAAGCGCTAATTCCTTTGTGTCCGGATAAGGCGTATGGAAATTAAAGGACACTGCCCGCACATTTTCGGTATCACGAGCGGCAAGGCAGACATCCCGCACCGTATCTTTGTTAATCCGGTTAATTGCCATATAAAAGCAGATATTATCGGAAGTTGCATTTTTGATATTTTCCATAATGATATCGTATGTATCGCCACGTATCGCATTGTGACAATCCCTATCGCCATCCAGACTGAGCAAAATCAAATCGGCTTCCGGCAAATTTATCGGAAATGTGCCGTTGGTAACCACATTGACAATCAAAAATCCCATTTTTTTTGCTTCCACAACAAGGTCCCTGAGTGTACGCTCGCCGTCTTTCCAAAGGAATGTTTCTCCACCGCAAAAAAACAAAATACGCACGCCCATATGATAAAGCTGCTGCATCTCATTTCGGATTTGCTGATAAGGATGGACAACCGCTGTAATATTATTGACTGAGCAGTGCCTGCATTTTAAATTGCATTTGTCCGTAACAATAACCGTACCGAGAATAGGCTCTTTTTTCCTGAACAAAATGGTTTTCACGCCAAAACAGGCAAAATGTATAAAAGAAGAAATTTTCATAACGATTCCTGCATCCTTTCCCGCCCGGGCTAAATTGCTTTCAGGAAAAACATTTCCATCGGCTGAGCATACGCCGGTACATCAATCACAAAGCCGCCGCAGTCCTTATATCCCAGCTTACGGTAAAAACATTGTGCCGTCTCGTCAACCTGTGTGGAGGTCATTACCATGCCGTAACCCTGCGATTTCATATCACTTTCCCAATATTCCATCAGTTGTTTTCCAAAACCGTTTCCCTGATATTTTTCATCTATGAAAAGCATGGTGCAGAACGGCGTATTATCCCAAAAAAGATTATACCTCAATAATCCTATCGGTTTGTCCTCCAGTAAAAAAACATAACCTCTTTTTGTCCGTACCTTAATATCAAATTCCAATTCCGGCAAATGCCTGTCAAGGCTGTACCAAAACTGTTTATCGGAAGCTTCCATGTATCTGATTTTAATCATTGGTTTACCTCCACACCACCTTCTGTTATTTTCCAATAACCTTTCTTATTCGTCCCAATCCGTTCTACTATGCCTTTTTCCTGTCGTCCTCTATACCAAATATCATCATCTTTTATATTCATCAGATAAAAATGATAAAACTTTATAATTCTATATGGAATTATCTCCTCATACTTTTGTTTTGCAAAAAACTTTTTCCTTCAATACTTTGTAATACCTCATATGTATTGCCTGCATATTTTAACAAAACATCTTTTTCTTCATTTGAAAATTCAGTATTAAGAATAATCATAATATTTTCCTTTTATTTAGGCTGTTTAACCTCTTTCACAACCTCTTCAATGAGTTTTGCAAAATCCACGGTATTTTTGGAAGTGATAACAGGTTTTCCTGTTTAAGCTTCCAAAGCCTGCCTTGCAATTCCCGCCACTCTTCCTCCTCGGCGGGCTATACTTTGATTTTCTTTAAAAGTAGTCGGCTTTTCCGTCTGCCGCAATCATTTGAACTGGGGTACAAATTGTACCCCACTTGCTTTTAAGCTCTAAGTCACAGCTTCTCATTTTTTTAATATACTGTTTCGGGTCAATGCTTTCCATCAGTACAACCACCACATCTACAACCAAAAAATACTATTCTTCTTATTCCTCGTCCCAAACAGCGCGTATTTTTCTATCTTCAAAAACTTTCATTTTGCCGTTTTCCATATACAGATATTTCCCCCTTTCTGGCAATGGTTTATCTGTCGGCAGAATTATGACCTTCAAATATTATGATATACTGTCATAAATAGCATTAAATTGAACTGAAAAACAAGTAAATACATCCTCTACGTTTCCTTTTTTTAAATACAAGTCATATACTTCCTTTCCATCACTAGAAAATATTATTCTTGCATTATCCTTGTCTTCTATAAGTTTTACAACTGTTCCAACAAAAACATCTAACCCCATTTCAATACTAAATCTTGCCCATGTTTCTGTCAGTGCTATTTCTTCGTATTTGTGATTATTCAAAAAGGCTTGACCACTTAATAAATAAAACACTTTGTCCTTATCCATTTTGTAAAATGATTCATGTTCTCTATTCCCATTATCATAAATAATATGGGGTAAAAAAATGAAAACATCACTTAATATTGTAACAGATTCAAAGTTTCCTATCATCATGCTATTTATCCAATAACAAATGTGGCCCCAAATATAAGGATTCCTTACTTCTTCTATTTTGAATTGAATTGCAAACAAATCTTTTTTTCCTATTAATTTACTATATTCGTTCATCATTTTAATTTCCGTCTCTGTCATAGATATAAAAAAAAATATTTTTCACTGAAACATAGTTTTCTCTTGCAATTCGTAAATAATAGAAAAAACGCCGGAAACCCTGGCATTCCAGTATTCCCGGCGTTTTTTACAGCGTCCCCGAGACGATTCGAACGTCCGACCCCTCGCTTAGGAGGCGAGTGCTCTATCCCCTGAGCTACGAAGACAATTTTATTACTTGAACCAATTATAGATTATAGCATATAACAAGTATGCCAGTCAATCTATTCCGGAAAATTAATAAATCCCTGCAGCCAGATAATACCTTTAAACCTTCTGCCTGCCTGGGGTTCCCCGTACAAATCTGCCGTATTGATGCACAGGTCAAAGGTCAGTTCATTGCAATATACGGTCATCTGATACACTTCTTCACCGGTAAAGGTATTTTTCACTGTCCTGCACTCTGTAATTTCACCCAGAATGGAGTACTGGTCGCATTCTACCCCATAAGGCATACAGTAGGTGTCCACCAGACTGAAAATGTCTTCTTTCTGAATTTTCTTGGAAATGGTGGAATACATGTCCATATCTTCCAGCGTCAGGGTTTCCAATGCGTCTTCGTCTCCCCGCCTGGCAGCGGCAATCAGGTTCGTCCGGTTTCTTGACTCTTTTTGTATTTTCCGTTTCTGATATTCGTCTTTTTGAATCGGCATCATAATGGTGCCCTTCAGGGAAAGAGCTGATAAGGTCAGGGTAGTGCCCCGTATGGGCAGCCTTCCCTGATTTTGTGCTTTGATATAAGGAATCCTGTTCTGAAGATAAAATATCAGGGATACCCCAACTTTTATATCGTCACAAACGCCGGCGTAAGACTCTTTTTCTGCATGGCGCTCCACGGAAACATCCTCCGTAGTGGTGATACCTGTCCCCCGAAGATAGGGATAATAATAATCATAGATAAACTTGTCGTCATTTTCTTCGTCAAATTCACCGCAGACTGCAATCCCCATGTTAAAAGCAAAATCCCTGCAAAATTCACCCAGCATGATATCTTCTTCACTGGTCGTATAGGCTCTTGATGTGGCATTTATAACAACGCTTGTCAACAATTCTTTTAACTTTCTTCGACTTTCAAATTTACTGAAGCCAATGGCTCTCAAATACTTATGCAAGGATTTCACCTCTTTTCCAATTATATTCTTTGTATTTATTGTATTTCCGGATAAATATTTTATCCTATTTTTTCTTTGCCGCCCATATAAGGCTGAAGCGCTTTGGGGATATTGACGCTGCCGTCTTCATTGACATTGTTTTCAAGAAAAGCAATCAATCCTCTCGGCGTTGCCAATACGGTATTATTTAGTGTATGCACAAAGTAAGTACCATTTTCTCCTTTGGTACGGATACCCAGACGCCTTGCCTGAGCATCGCCCAGCGTAGAGCAGGAGCCTACTTCAAAATATTTTTTCTGTCTGGGACTCCAGGCTTCCACATCACAGGACTTTACTTTCAGGTCTGCCAAATCACCGCTGCAGCATTCCAGTGTGCGGACAGGAATATCCAAGCTTTTGAAAAACTCTACTGTATAGGACCACATTTTATTATACCAGTCCATGGACTCTTCCGGCTTGCACAACACTACCATTTCCTGTTTCTCGAACTGGTGTACGCGGTATACGCCTCTTTCTTCAATTCCGTGGGAACCCACTTCTTTTCTGAAACAGGGAGAATAAGATGTCATGGAAATAGGAAGGCTGCTCTCATTTACAATCTGCCCTTTAAATTTACCAATCATGGAATGTTCGGAAGTGCCAATCAGGTAAAGGTCTTCATCTTCAATCTTATACATCATGGCTTCCATTTCCGCAAAACTCATGACGCCGTTTACTACGCTGCTTCTAATCATAAAGGGCGGGATGCAATAAGTAAAGCCTTTGTCAATCATGAAATCTCTGGCATAGCTTATCATAGCGGAATGTATGCGCGCAGCGTCTCCCATCAGATAATAAAAACCGTTTCCGCTGGTTCTACCGGCGCTGTCTTTATCCAGCCCGTTCATTTTTTCTAATATATCCGCATGATAAGGCACTTCAAAATCAGGAACCTTTGGTTCCCCGTATTTGGTTATTTCCACATTTTCACTGTCATCTTTTCCTATAGGAACGGATGGGTCTATTATCTGCGGAATCTTCATCATGATATTTGTAATCTTTTCCTGAAATTCGGGTTCTTTCTTTTCCAGTTCCGCCAGACGCTTAGCCTGCATGGCAACTTCCTGTTTCTTTGCTTCTGCTTCTTCCTTTTTCCCCTGTGCCATCAATGCGCCGATTTCTTTGGATATCTTGTTTTTATTGGCACGAAGTTCATCTGCTTCCTGTTTGGTTTTTCTGCTTTCAATATCAAGGGCAATCACCTCGTCAACCAAAGGAAGCTTGTCGTCCTGAAATTTCTTTTTTATATTTTCTTTTACAGCTTCCGGGTTTTCCCTTAAAAACTTTATGTCTATCATAAGTAGACCTCCTTTTATTAATCAATGACTTTCTCTATGAAAATATGATGTATTTTTACCAAATCTTTTATCACGTCGTCAACTTTATTTCCATCCTTGTCCTTAGAAATGCAGATGACCGGCCTATCCGGAAATTCTTTGTTTTGCCTGATAACAACACCGGTTTCCCCCTCGTTGGTAACAATCTTTGTTCCAACGGGATAAACTGCGGTAAACTCCAGAAAAGTATTTACTATTTTATCACGAAACTTTATATTTTTGAAACTTTTTAAATATTCGACGGCTTCGTAGACTTTTACTTTTTTATACCAGATGCCGCAAATCATTTCATCAAAAACATCACATACTGCAACTATTTCAATCGGTTCGGACAGAGATGTTGCATGTAAAGGATATCCGGAACCATCCAGTCTTTCATGATGGTAAAGGATAATATTTTTACTTAGTTCAGAAATCCATTTTTCATCTTTTAAGGCGGTATAGCCATATACCGGATGTTTTTTAAATTCTATCTTATCTGATTCAGACAGATTGCTGGAATCCTGTTTTTCAAAATCAATCATAAGATAACGAAGCCCAATATCGTGTAAAAGACACCCTACACCAATATCATGTATCGTTTCCTGCGGAAGCTGCAATTTCAAAGCAGTCAGAACTGCCAGGGTACAGATGCTTAATGAATGCTCATAAATATCCGCCCTTCTTTCCCTGATATCAAAAACCTTTTCTGCTACTTCATCTTCCTGCACAATACTTACAATAATATTATCCGCAGTCTCACATAACTGCATCAATTCGTCATTATGATGGTAAGTATGTCTCTCCAGAATATCCTTGACTTTTTCTTTCACATTACTTTCCATCTCTGTTTTTAATATCGCTATTTCTTCAGCCAAAGGCTTTTGTTCTTTTATAAAAACTTCATTGATATTTAACTCGCGTAATTTTTCCAGATATTCCGGTTTCAGAACAGCGCCTTCCGGCAATATTGTCATGAAATCATCTGTTAAAATTGTTCTTGCCAAAATCTCATTACCCGTTAACTCATCTAACGTTTTGCGAAGCATATTTTATCCCTTTTTATACTTTCAGACTAAAAATTACCTTTTGTGGTTTTCTTCTCATGTTTCTCCCATTGCCTGGGCAAGAGCCTTCTCTTCTTCTTTTCCTAATGAGATAGCACATTCGCCGTTTCTGACTTCCTTTGTATAAGTGTAACAGCCCTCCGTACTGTGTACGGAATTCAGGATAAAACCATTATTGTTTTCATCCAACAATGCCAAGGAAAAACTAAGCTGTCCACCCATCTGCTGAAATGCATCATATTTCACAACTCCCACTTTTTGAAAAGCGGATTCCATATTCTTGTATAACCTTCTGATATCCTTTTTATTTTTATCCATATTAAGTTTCAAAAATTTATTATCTTCGTATAAACCTATAATATCTTTTTCCAGACTTTTACCGTCTTTACCCAATACAAATTTATCAAGGCGTCTTTTTAATTTATTGGTTTTACAGATTAAAACAATAAGTAAAATCAGAAAAATCAAGATACAAATTGCCATTCCTAAAAACAGATATCCGATATCTAATCCACCCATTCCTATATCCTGTAATAACTTGCTGCATGTGGTTATTATTCCTGTAGTAATTTGCATGAATCTTTTTCTCCTTTATACTCTGCCTGGAACAGGACATTTATTTTGTAAGAATGTCCATAAGCCTGTCCAAATCTTCATGGCTGTAAAACTCTATTTCAATCTTACCCGCTCCCTCGCCTTTTGAAGAAACAGATACTTTTGTACTCAGGGATTGCTTTAATTTTTCTGCAATATCCTGATAAATAAGCTCCAAAGTTTTATCATCCATCTTTTTGGGTTTTGCAGGCTTATGAAGATTTTTCACCATCTTCTCTACATCACGAACAGACAGCTTTTCATCAAATACCTTTTGCGCCAAAGTATACTGTTCTTCTGCGTCTTCAATTGCAAGAAGCGCCCTGGCATGTCCGGTACTCAGCATTTCATTGATTACCATCTGCTGTACTTCATCACACAATTTTAACAAGCGCATGGAATTGGTGACAGCAGTTCTGCTTTTGGAAACTCTTTCCGCTACCTCATCCTGCTTCAAATTAAACTCTGTCAACAGCTTCTTATATGCCTGTGCTTCTTCTATCGGATTTAAATCTTCTCTTTGAATATTTTCAATCAGGGAAATTTCTACAATTTCCTGTTCCGTATAATTCTTTATAATAACAGGAATTTCTTTCAAACCTGCCATTTTAGCGGCACGCCACCTTCGTTCTCCTGCAATTATTTCATAATATTCTTTCCTATCCTGTACTACGATTGGCTGAATCACACCAAATTGTTTTATAGAGTCCGCCAATTCCAGAAGGGCATCTTCATCAAAGTTCTTTCTTGGCTGCTCCCTGTTGGGCTCGACTTTTGTAATCTTTACAATCGTTTCATTCCCTTTTTCATTATCTTTTCCATTTTTGCTTTGTTTATTTGTACCTTCATTTGTACTGGGGGGAATCAATGCATCCAAACCTTTTCCAAGTCCCTTACCTAACCCTCTTGCCGTCGCCATAACCCTTCTCCTTCTTTTTCTACATTTTATTGTGTTTCAGTACTTCATCAGCCAGATTCATATAAGCTTCTGCACCTGCCGATTTTGCATCATAAATATGAATTGGCATTCCATAACTGGGAGCTTCCGCAAGCCTGATATTTCTGGGAATCATCGTCTTGTAAACATTCTGATTCAGATGACTTTTAACATTTTCAACAACCTGCATGGAAAGATTTGTTCTGGAATCATACATGGTAAATACCACGCCTTCCATTTCCAAATCCGGATTTAAACGTTCCTTTACAAGATTCACTGTATGTATCAACTGGCTCAAACCTTCCAACGCATAATACTCACATTGTATAGGAACCAACACACTGTCTGCTGTCGTCAATGCATTAATTGTCAATGCGTTCAGAGAAGGAGGACAGTCAATAATAATAAAATCATACTGGTCTCTCACCCAATCTACTTCATTTTTTAATATGTACTCTTTCTTTTCTATCCCTATCAACTCAATCTCTGCTGCTGCAAGATTTACATTTGAGGGCAAGAGCGATACATTTTCTATCACATCTTTTAAAATACAATCCTGAATAGAGCACTCACCTAAAATTAACTCATAAATTGTTTCATCTAATTCATTTTTATCAACACCGAAACCACTTGTTGTATTTCCCTGTGGGTCCGTATCAATAACTAAAACCTTTTTTCCTTTCGTAGCAAGTGAAGCTGAAAGATTGATAGATGTTGTGGTTTTACCTACTCCACCCTTTTGGTTTGCAACTGCAATAACTTTTCCCATATATTCTGTTTTCCTTTCGTTTTGCACAAAGACAACCTTCATTGTCTGTTTGTAATTATAACATCAATCAATAGGATTATCTATATGAAATTCATATAAAATAATAATCTCTTATCTTTAAAATCTGGGTAAAATATTGTTTCACAGCCTAAATATGGGGAATATGTAGATGTTTCACGGATGTATTACAATATCTAGGGTTTCAATGTTTCACGTGAAACATTATCTTGTGTCTACCTTCAAAACAAGAAAAATGTTTCACGTGAAACATCAATAATAGAATATTATAGAACGCTGACAAATATAACTGCAATAATTACAAGAATAATATGAATTATCCACGTCCACTTATTTCCAAAATTCATTGAATAGCCAAGCCCGCGCGGTCTCTTGATAATTACTCTTTTATCTTTTCTGTTGAAATAAATTCTTCCAATTAACCAGCCATCACTTTTCATTAGGTTTTTCCCTTTGCAGCTTACAATTTATTAGGGCATTTCCCTGAACTAATACAATTTAATAATATTATTCCGAATGACAAATACCGCTGCCTGTGTTCTATCAGACACTTCTATCTTTTTAAAGATATTGGAGATATGATTTTTTACCGTTCGCTCACTGATATTCAGGACAGTTGCAATTTCTTTATTAAACATTCCGTTTGCCACTTGAATCAAAACTTCCATTTCTCTTCTGGTAAGGGATTCTATTTTTTCCTTATCCACATCCCTTGCTACCAACCTAGAATTTAATGCCGGAATTAAACTTGGCTGAATGTAACTTTCTCCACTTAACACCAAAGAAATTGCTTTTTTCAGTTCAGCAGACTCGGAATCTTTTAATATATATCCATCCACTCCTATGTCTACTGCTTTCAACAGATACTCCACCTCATTATGAACTGTAAGTATCAATACTTTTAATTTCATACGTTTACTATGAATTTCCTGTAGCACTTCAATCCCGTTTTTGTTGGGCATATTAATATCCAGTAACAATACATCAGGATGTATCGTCTTTAACTTTTCAATACATTCTACCCCGTCATTTGCTTCCGCAATCACACGAATATTTCCGTCAAATTCAAGAAGCTGTTTGATACCTTCCCTCATCAATACATGGTCATCAGCAATCATAACGTTTATAACAGTGTTCATATTTATCCAAACCTTCCTTTTTATTATGCTATCGGAATATGTATCTTAATCTCTGTTCCTTCATTTAAGACGGAATCAAAAAAGATTTCTCCCCCCAATAAATTTATTCTCTCTTTCATAACGCCAATTCCAAAATGTCTGTCCATCTTTTCTGACATATCTTCCTTTGAAAATCCTAATCCGTTATCCTTAATTGTGATATTGCAATACTCATCCTCCTGCTTGATTACGACCTCTAATCTATTACCATTGGAATGACTGACTGCATTGGAACATGCTTCCTGTACCACACGAAAGATTGTCATCAGTACCAGATTATCCTCACAGGAAATAGGAGCTATTTCTGTATAAAAATCTATGGAATGATTCTTTTCCTTTAATTTTGCAAATAACCGTTCCAAGGCTTCCTTTAATCCCAAATCATCAAAAGACATTGGTCTTAAATCAAATATGGTCTCACGTATCTCGTCGATGACAGATTTTAAACTTTTACTGATTGTAGCCAATTCCAGTTTTGCCTGCAAAGCATCTTTATCAATATACATGGATGCCAACTCTATTTTATGTACCAAATAAGTAAGATTTTGCAGCGAAGTATCATGCAAATCCCTGGCAATACGCTGCCTTTCTTTTTCCTGAATATCCAGCACTTTTAAATTTTTAGAATTTGTTTCTTTATTCACAGCTTCACTAATCGCATTGAAGTAAGCATTACATTTATTTAACCGGCTGTATAAAGAACGATTTTCTATCTCTAATTTATATTTTTGTTCCTTGTGCTTTTGTATTTCCTCCCTGTAAATATGTTCTACATTCCTTGGAGAAAATACTTTAAAATCTTTATCTTCCTGTTCCATTATGGAATTCAAATATTCATCTATTTCTGAAATCTGCAATAAATTTTCATTGACTCTTTTTTCAAGCTCCTCCGCATCTACCGTTAAATTATGCAAAAGTTCATTAATAGAAAGTTGTTGTTTACCAGACATATGTTTTTTACTAACCCCGTCATCCATATATAGTACTTTATACTTAGATATATATATCATATACTAAAATCTGAAAGAAGAAAAGAATTATTTGATTGTAACCGCAAGTTTTTTCCATTATAATAAATATATGTACCATAATAGGAGGCATAATATGAAACAAAAAGGAAAAACATTACTTTTACTTGCCGGTCTTGCAACCGCTGCCATACATGTCATTAATAAAGTAGAGTATACGCTTGCCTGCACAAAAAATATGCTGAGCTGTCCGGATAACCATTATTATGAATGGCGCTTTGGCAAAATACGGTATATCAAGAAAGGGCAGGGAACTCCCATACTGCTTCTGCACAATTTAACTGTCGGAAGTTCCTCTTATGAATTTCACAAAATCATGGAATCATTGAGTAAAAAAAATGAAGTATATGCCATGGACTTTTTAGGGTATGGATTATCAGATAAACCGTATCTTACTTTTACCAACTATTTGTATGTGCAGCTAATCACTGATTTTGTAAAAAATGTAATTGGAAAGAGGACGGATGTCATTGCGTCCGGAGACAGCTGTCCCGTCACAGTAATGACCTGTCATAACAATCCTGAAGTTTTCGGGAAACTGGTTCTTATAAATCCGCAGGACCTTTATGAGCTGAATCAAATACCGTCCAGACAGACCAGATTATTGAAGCTATTAATTGACACACCGATACTTGGCACATTTATTTATAATATGCTGACTTCTAAAGAAGCTTTCAAAAAGACTTTTCAGGATACCTATTATTTTAATCCCGGTTATATAGAAGAATCTGAAATTCTTGCCTATTTTGAAGCCGCCCATATTTATGACTATCATTCCAAACATGCTTTTTCAAGCTGCCTTGGCAGATACCTTAATATGAATATCCTTCATGCATTAAAAGAAATTAACCACAGCATTCTGATAATATCGGGGGAAGAAAAAAAGAACAGCCATACCATCACAGACAATTATATATATTATAATAATGCTATGGAAGCAGTATATATTAAGGAAACAAAACAGCTTCCTCATTTAGAAAAGTCTGACAAATTCATGGAACAGTTAGAAATATTCTTATAATAAAAATCGACTACTACATCAGCGGCTCTTTAGCCGGCAGACCTGCCTTCCTTGGATATTTTTTGGGACAGGCAGTTTCTTTTTTGATGACAAAAAGATTGCGGTAAATATCTGAATCGGGCAGATACAATTCTACCTGTTTTTCTATTTTTCCGCCCAGCAGCCGGATTGCCTTTTCTGCTTCCTTTTTTTCCTGTTCAATTTTTTCCGATTTGTAAGAAACAAAAAATCCTCCCACTTTAACAAAGGGCAGACAATATTCTGACAATGTTGTCAGATTAGCAACAGCACGGGATACGCATAAATCATACTTTTCACGCATCAGGCCAGGTCTTGCAAAATCCTCCGCTCTTCCATGAAAAGACTCTATTTCCTGTAATTCCAGCTTTTCTATCACAGCTTTTAAAAACTGCACCCGCTTATTTAAAGAATCCAACAAAGTTACTTTTAAATTTGGAAATGCAATTTTGAGCGGGATTCCGGGAAATCCGGCTCCTGTTCCTATATCAATGACGCTAATGTCACTTGTTAAATCAAAGGCTTTTACAAGAGAAAGACTGTCAATAAAATGTTTTTTCAATACTTCTTCATAGTCCGTTATGGCAGTCAGGTTCATTACCTGATTCCATTCCGCAAGCATTTCATAATAAGTGATAAATTGAGTCAACTGCTTTTTTGATAAAGCAATCTGCAATTCCATTAAATCTTTTTCAAATTGTCGGGATATGTTCATTATTTACCTCATTTTTGCATTTTTCATCTTTTTCCTTTTTATACTGTTCCAGATATACCAGAAGAACGGAGATGTCGGCAGGGGATACGCCTGAAATTCTGGAAGCCTGCCCAACCGAAACAGGATGAAATTCTTTCAATTTCTGTCTGGCCTCCAATCTCAGGCTCTGTACGTCATCATAATCCAAATCCTTTGGAATCAGTTTCTTTTCTACTTTCTTATATTGTTCTACCTGCCGTTTTTGTCTTTCTATATATCCTTCATATTTTAATTCAATTTCCACCTGCTCTACAACATCTTTCGGCAGTTTGGTTCTTTCCGTATCAATCTCTGCCAAAGCATAATAAGAAAGCTCCTGCCTGCACATCAGCTCCGACAATGAGGCAGCCGTCTTTAACGGATTACTTCCATATGCAGCCAGAAATTCCTGTATTTTTGCAGAACCTCCAACTTTGGTTTCTTTCAAACGTTTGATTTCATTTTGAATCAGTTCTTCTTTTTTTAACAGCTTTTGATAATCTTCCTCAGATACCAGACCCGCTTCATAACCTATTTTTCTGAGACGCAAATCTGCATTGTCCTGTCTTAAAAGCAACCTGTATTCTGCCCTGGATGTCATCATGCGGTACGGCTCCCTATTATCTTTCGTAACCAAATCGTCAATCAGTACTCCTATATAGGCCTGTGAGCGGTCCAGTACAATCTGCTCTTTTCCAAGCAGGGACAGCGCGCAGTTAAGTCCAGCCATCAAGCCCTGCGCTGCCGCTTCCTCATATCCGCTGCTTCCGTTAAACTGTCCTCCGGCAAACAATCCGGAAACATTTTTAAATTCCAAAGTGGGATAAAGCTGTTTTGCATTGATACAATCATATTCTATGGCATAAGCATTTCTGACAATCTTACAATGCTCCAGCCCGGGTACTGTCCTGTACATTTTAAGCTGCACATCTTCAGGAAGGGAAGAGGACATCCCGCCCACATACATTTCATTGGTAAACAAACCTTCCGGCTCGATAAATACCTGATGTCTATTTTTGTCAGAAAACTTTACTACCTTATCTTCAATGGAAGGACAGTATCTGGGACCGGTTCCTTCAATAATACCGGCATAAATGGGAGAACGGTCCAGATTTGCTTTTATGATTTCATGCGTTTCTTCATTTGTATAAGTAAGATAACAGGATACCTGTTCTTTTTGGATGGAATCTGCATCCGTAGAAAAAGAAAAAGGAACAATTTTTTCATCCCCCGTTTGTTCTTCCATTTTGGAAAAATCGATACTTCTTTTATCCATCCTGGCAGGCGTGCCTGTTTTAAACCTTCTCAGTGTAATTCCCAACTCTTTTAAGGAATCAGGCAGATGATTGGCAGCCTGCAACCCGTTCGGTCCGGTATATGTAATAGACTCCCCGCACAGACATCTGGCGCGAAGATAAGTGCCCGTACACAATATGACAGAACGGCATTCATAAACTGCCCCAGTATATGTTTTTACTCCCGTTACTTTTTTCTTGCTGCTTATTTTATCCTCTTCCCAGAGCAATTCGCATACTTCTGCCTGTTTTATGGTAAGATGCTCCTGATTTTCCAGAACCATTCTCATAGAACGGGAATATTCCGCTTTATCGGCCTGGGCTCTTAGGGAATGGACAGCCGGGCCTTTTGACAGGTTCAACATTTTAGACTGAATAAAAGTCTTATCAATATTTTTTCCCATTTCCCCGCCAAGGGCGTCTATTTCCCGTACCAGATGGCCTTTTGAAGAACCTCCAATATTGGGATTACAGGGCATCAACGCAATACTGTCAACACTCACCGTAAAAATAACCGTTTCAAAACCAAGCCTGGCACATGCCAGCGCCGCCTCGCATCCAGCATGACCTGCACCAATTACACATACATCCACTTTATCCGTCAATTCATTGTGTTTCATAGAATCTCCCTGTCTTTATTACAAATTTATTTTCCCATGCAGAATTTTGAAAAAATTTCATCCACCAAATCATCCGATACTTCTTCTCCTACAATCAGGCCCAAAGAAGCATAAGCGCTCATCAAATCAATGGAATAAAAATCCTCCGGCATATTATCTTCAAGACTTTTTTTCACCATAACCAAAGAATCTTTCGCATTTTCCAGCATTTCTTTATGGCGTATATTGGTAATATAAACCTCATTGTCAAAGGATATTTCCCCGTGAAAAAACATTTTCCTCACTGTTTCTTCAAACTCTTCCAGACCTGTGGCTTCCTTCGTTGATGTTTTTATGATAACAAAAGAATCCTTTAATTCTTTTTCCGTTACTTTCACTTTCAAATCAGTTTTATTTAATAATGCAATACATTTTTTATCACCGATAATATCCATTATACTTTTATCATTCTCATCCAAAGGAATAGAACTGTCCACAACATAAATTATTAAATCTGCTTTTTCAGCATATTTTTTTGCTTTTTCCACTCCTATTTTTTCAATCACATCATCCGTGGAACGAATACCTGCCGTATCTATTATATTAAAACCGATTCCGCTTAACTGAATATGTTCTTCGAGAATATCCCTGGTCGTACCGGCAATCTCTGTCACAATAGCCTTTTCTTCTCCAAGCAATAAATTTAAGAAAGAAGATTTTCCTGCATTCGGCTTCCCTATAATAACCGTATTGATTCCTTCTTTCATCATTTTTCCATTATCTGCAGAAAGTAACAGCTTATCAATTTCTGTTAATAAATTTTCTGTTTTCTCTTTCAAGCGTACGGGATATCCCTCCAGACTGATATGCTCCGGGTCATCCAAGGCAGATTCTATAAACGCAATTTCATATATAATTGTAGCCCTTAAAGCTTTTATTTTTTCTGAAACAGAACCTTTTAACTGACTGACGGAGGATTTTAATGCCAGTTCGTTTTTTGCATGAATAATATCCATAACTGCTTCCGCTTTGGTCAAATCCATCTTTCCATTTAGAAAAGCCCGTTTTGTAAATTCTCCCGGTTCCGCCATCCGGGCGCCGGAATTTAAAACCGTTTCCAAAATACGATTTAACATAAGAATCCCACCGTGACAATTGATTTCCACAGTATCTTCCCCTGTATAACTTTTCGGAGCTTTCATAACGGAAACCAGAACCTCATCCAAAATCTCATCCTGTTTATCTACAATATAACCATAATGAATCGTATGGCTTTCAACATCCTTTAAATGCTTTTTTCTGTTTTTGGAAAGATAAATTCTATCGACTATTTCTACGGCATCTCTTCCACTGATACGTATAATTCCGATACCTGAATCAGAAAGAGCAGTTGCTATAGCTGCTATTGTATCCGTTTTCATACTAACCTCCATGTTGCAGTTTTGCTGCAACACATAATGTCACAACATGAAAAAATTATCCTGTGTTTACTATACTTCATAAACACAGGACAATCAACATTACTTTATTTTTTTAAGGTTACCACTACCCGCCTGAACGGCTCTTCCCCTTCGCTGTGCGTCGTAACATATCTGTCATTTTGTAATGCGGAATGAATAATTCTTCTTTCATACGGATTCATAGGCTCTAAAGATACGGGCCTTTTCGTACGTTTCACTTTATATGAAATATTTTTTGCAAGATTTTCCAGGGTTTCTTTTCTTCTCTGCCTGTAATTTTCCGTATCAACTTTAACCCTGATATAATCTTCTTCTCCTTTATTTACTACCAGAGAAACCAGATATTGAAGGGAATCCAGAGTTTGTCCTCTTTTTCCTATCAAAACACCCATTTCATTTCCGCTCAAATCAATGTTCATATTCTTTTCGACTTCATCATATTCCACATCCACCGCAACAGCCATATTCATTGCATTAAACACTTCTTTTAAAAACTGTTTCGCCATATCGGTAACCGTAACTTCTTTAACTTCTTCTTTTACCCTGGCTTTGATAACTGCCGGTTTGGAACCTATTCCCAAAAAGCCGGAAGAACCTTCTTCTATCACTTCATAATCAAGCCTGTCGCTTGTTACCGTAAATTCCTGACATGCAGCTGTAATAGCGTCGTCCACTGTCTTTGCAGAAAATTCTTTGTATTCCATCTTATTTTCCTCCTCTTTTACTTATCTTTGTTATTTCTTTCATTAAATTCTTTTACCATATTTGCTTTTGCCATCATACTTCCCGGTTTTGCAGTTGAAGAAGCGTTTGTACTTGAAACTGAATCTATATTTGAAGTTTTTTCCAAAGCTTCTTTTGTTCTCTGGGAATAGCTTTTACTCTGCACATTGTTTATTCCCCTGGTATTCATATTGGCATATTGCTGTAATTTGGCTTGATTTTCCTTAATCTTTTCAAGCTTCTTGGCGCTTTTTTCTTTGTTCTTTTCCATGATTTCATTCAAATCCATTTTATCAATATGTTTATTGATAACTATCTGCTGGATACTTCTCACAACCGAACCGGCTATCCAGTACAGACCCATGCCGGCAGGAAGCATATAACAGAAAATTGCAGACATAATAGGCATAAACATATTCATGGTTTTCATGGAAGCGGCCATGGTATCCGCCATATCTCCTTTATTGCCGCTCTTTTCCTGCTGGGGCATCAATTTCAAATTAATCCATTGCGTCACAGCAGATAAGACAGGAATTGCAATTGCAGCTATAACCAAACCCCATGCGCCTGCTTCAATTGCTGTTTTTACAACAGAAGAAGGGGAATTAGCCATATTAAGTCCGAGAAAATTATTATAAATATCAATTAAACCTCTTTCAGAACCCTGGGACAAAATATAATGTCCGTTTAACTGTAAATCAGCAAAACCATTCTCCCGGGCAAAAGAAAGCAAATCTGACGAATTCATTTTATTCAGAACATCAATAATGGCATTTCTTTCATTGATACCGAAATTTTTTGAAAAAGCCGCTGCTTCCGTAAAACCTTTTACGGTATCCACAAGACCCCTGTTAATGATTTCGTCAGCCAACGCTCCGAAAGTATTGCCTATTTTACTTACATAAGCAGGCATTCTGTAAATAACCTGATACAATGCAAGCAATATAGGAAACTGAATCAAAAGCTGCAGGCAGCTTCCTGTAGGAGATACCCCATACTTTGCATATATCGCCTGAGTTTCCGCATTTCTCTGCATAACGGAGTCATTGTCATTACGGTTTTTATACTTTTCATTGATTGCCTGTAATTCGGGATTCATTTTTGCAGACAATTTAGAAAACTTCTGCTGCTTAATGGTAAGCGGCATCATCAATAAATAAACAACAATCGTAAATAAAATAATAGATAGACCAATATTCGGAATCCCTATTAAATTCAGAACATTAAAAATACCTTCCATAATAAGGCCAAGTAAATTTGCAACCCAGCTGATGATAAAGGTACTGTTTTTAGTCAATAATATACCAGTCATTTTCTTCCTTTCTCGATTTGGTTCTTATTGCATCTTATCTAAGGAACAGGGTCATAACCTCCCTTAGAAAACGGATTACATCTCAATATCCTCCAGACAGCCAGAAGGCATCCTTTAAAAGCGCCGTATTTTTCTATCGCTTCCAAACCGTATTGGGAGCAGGTAGGAGTATAAGGACATTTTGTCTTTTTTAGAGGAGAAAGATATTTTCTATAAAATTGTATCATTGCAATCAACATTTTTTTCATAAATATACTTTCAAAATACCATGATGCTTTGATAAATGCAGCAAAGCGCTTTCAATTTCATAAAAACCGACTGATGCAGCATTCGCTCTCGCAACGATTACCATATCCAAACCACTATTGAATATGTTTTCATGTAATCGGTAACTCTCTCTTACCAGTCTTGTTATGCGATGCCTCACAACACTGTTTCCTACTTTTTTACTAACACTGATTCCAATCCTGTTAATACCAAGGCCATTTTCTTTTACATACATTACAAGGTATTTGTTTGCATTGGATTTACCGGTCCTGTACACGAACTGAAACTGACGATTTTTTTTTAAAGACTCTGAAAATTTCATAACAGGCTCCTAATCTTTCAGAGAAAAAAAGGTCACATTTCTGTGACCTATGCTGATAATTTATGTCTTCCTTTTGCACGCCTTGCTTTTAAAACTCTTCTTCCGCCGGAAGAACTCATCCTGGCCCTGAAACCATGAACTTTAGACCTTGACCTTTTTTTTGGCTGAAATGTCATCTTCATTTCCGTACACCTCCTCTTCAAAACCTTCTATATAAAGGCATTCACAATATTCTTATTTTCAGAAAATAGCATATTGATTGTACTGGATAAATTCGAGAATGTCAAGTAAAATAAGGAATAAAAAAGTTTTAAAAAAATTTTTCAGAGTTATCCACATCATTTTTTTCTAAATAAATTAACATAAAAAAATCCACATTTTGTGAATAAAATGTGGATAAGTAAATATTTTAATGTGCATGTAATGTGAAAATTATTCATTTTACCATATTTATAAGAAAAAATTACCTTTTAAAATATTAAAAGTTATACACATATTATTCTTTATATCATTACCGATATGTTAACTTATAAACCAAGTTATCAACATAATGTGGATAATTTACGCGTCAACTTCTATTTGAAATATTTTTTTATTTATATTAATATGGTATGTAGGGGAAAGTTTGAAAGCCACAGTGAAATTTTTGTTTTGAAAAGAGGTATTTAAATGGAAGTAATGAAAGAGCAATGGAATGAAATCATTGAAACGGTAAGACGCGAATACAGCTTATCCAATATTTCTTTTCAGACATGGATTGAACCGCTCTCCTTGCACAGTGTGTCAGGAGATAATGTATACATTCTGATACCAAACGATAAAGCAAGCGCTTTTTCTTATATATCCAACAAATATAAAACTTTTTTTCAGGTTACCATATCTGAAATGTTCAACCATACTTACAATGTCACTTTTATTATGGAAAAAGATATTTTGGCTTTGTCTGAAGGGAAAAATATTTCCACCCTGAAACCGGTTTATAATATAAATTATGAAAATGCCAATCTCAACTCAAAATACAAATTTGATACTTTTGTGGTAGGCAGCAATAATAAGTTTGCCCATTCCGCTTCCCTGGCTGTAGCAGAATCTCCCGGTGAAGCATACAATCCCCTTTATCTTTACGGGGGAGCCGGTTTGGGAAAAACCCACCTTATGCATTCCATAGGACATTTTATATTGGAACAAAATTCAGAAACAAAAGTACTTTACGTTACTTCCGAAGAATTTACAAATGAAGTAATCGAATCCATCAGAAGCGGTAATGCAGCCGCCATGACCAAGCTTAGGGAAAAATACAGGACAGTCGACGTTCTTATGGTAGACGACGTACAATTTATAATAGGAAAAGAAAGTACTCAGGAAGAGTTTTTTCATACCTTCAACGTGTTGCATGCCGCCGGAAAACAAATTGTACTGTCATCAGATAAACCTCCAAAAGAAATATCAACTTTGGAAGAAAGGTTCCGCTCCCGTTTTGAATGGGGACTGATTGCAGACATCCAGCCGCCTGATTATGAAACCAGAATGGCCATCCTGCGCAAAAATGCAGAAGCCTGTGATATGGAAATTGACGAAGAAATCATTAAATATATTGCAACCAATATCAAATCCAACATCAGGGAACTGGAGGGAGCTTTCAACAAAATAATAGCATTTGCCAAGTTAAACAAAGTGAATCCTACTTTTCCCCTGGCAGAAGAAGCCTTAAAAGATATCATCTACCCTGACAAACCAAAAGAAATTACTCCACAGCTAATTATTAACGTAGTTGCTGAACACTTTGGAGTAAATCCAGAAGATATTACTTCAAAAAAGAGAAATTCCGAATTTGTCCAGCCACGCCAGATAGTCATGTACCTGTGCAGGCATATGACGGCAACATCTCTTACGAGTATTGGAAAAATGCTCGGAAAAAAAGACCATACAACGATTATCCACGGCGTTAATAAAATAACAGAAGAATTAAATACAAACGAAGAACTTAAGAATAAAATAGAAATCATCAAAAAGAAAATAAACCCTTCTTAATCCTTACAGATGTCCACTTTTCCTTGTGGAAAAAATGTGATTTCTATGTTTAAGAAAAAAACAACCTAATACCTGATGTGAATAACTAAAGAGTTATCCATAAGTTATTATTTGTTTTCAACAACGTTTTACTATCATTTTTTCACGATAAATGCTATAATAAAAGAAGTTTTACACATATCAACACCCTATACTAACAATACTATTAATTTCTTATATATATTTTTATATAAGCTTGCTGCTCAATACATTTTAAACAGGAAGGGAGTTATTCACAATGAAGTTAGTTTGTTCAAAATCAAATCTGCTAAACGGTGTGCAGATTGTTTCCAAAGCGGTTCCCAATAAAACAACCATGTCAATTTTGGAATGTATCCTGATTGACGCTTCAGGCGGAGAGATAAAACTGACAGCCAATGATATGGAGCTGGGTATTGAAACCATTATAGAAGGAGATATTCAGGAAAAAGGGATTATTGCACTGGATGCAAAGATTTTTCTTGAGATAGTCAGAAAACTTCCTGACAATGATATCAAAATAGAAACGGATTCCAATTATAAAACGACGATAACTTGTGAAAAATCCAAATTTAATATTATTGGTAAGTCCGGCGAAGATTTTTCTTATCTTCCTCAAATAGAGAAAAGCGAAAGTCTGGTAATATCCCAGTTTACTTTAAAAGAAGTCGTTAGGCAGACTATTTTTTCCATTGCCGACAATGATAATAATAAATTAATGACAGGTGAGCTTTTTGATATAAGCGGTAATAAATTAAAAGTGGTGTCATTGGATGGCCACCGTATTTCCATTAGAAATATTCTGTTAAAAAACAGTTATGAAGATAAGAAAGTGGTAGTGCCCGGAAAGACGTTAAATGAAATAAGCAAGATTCTGCCTGGAGACGCAGACAGGGATGTCAATATTTTCTTTACTCCGAAGCATATTGTTTTTGAGTTTGACAATACCACTGTTGTTTCCAGATTGATAGAAGGCCAGTATTTTAACATAGAGCAGATGCTTTCCAGCGATTATGAGACGAAAGTAAGAATTAACAAAAAAGAATTTTTAAATTGTATAGACAGGGCTACCCTTCTTGTAAAGGAAGGAGATAAAAAGCCGATTATTATTAACATCGCAGATAATTCCATGGAGTTAAAGATTAATTCCATAATAGGAAGCATGAATGAAGATATAGATATTGAAAAAACCGGCAAAGACATGATGATTGGTTTTAATCCCAAGTTTTTGATTGACGCCCTTCGTGTGATTGACGATGAAGAAATCAATATTTATCTTGTAAATCCGAAAGCGCCTTGTTTTATCAGGGACGCAGAGGAAAAATACATATATCTGATTCTTCCTGTCAACTTTACTACGGTTAATTAAGAGAATGGTTAAAGAGGAAAAAAATGGAAATACTCAGATTAAGAGATGATTTTATTAAACTGGGACAGGCATTAAAAGCAGCAGGCCTGGTTGATTCCGGTGTGGAAGCCAAATTTATAATTCAGGATGGATTGGTAAAAGTGAACGGAGAAGTGGATACAAGACGAGGCAGAAAGTTATATGGCGGCGACATTGTGGATTATAAAGGGAAACAGATAAAAATAGAGGGATAATCCATGATAATCAAAAGATTGGAACTGGCAGATTTCAGGAATTATGAATCCCTTGATTTATGTTTTGACAAGGGAGTCAATATTTTGTATGGCAATAATGCCCAGGGAAAAACAAATATTTTAGAGGCAATTTATGTTTCTGCCACTACCAAATCCCATAAAAGCAGCAAAGATAAAGAAATGGTTCATTTCGATAAAGAAGAAGCGCATATAAGGACTTATGTTGAAAAAGAAGGCATAGAAACAAGAGTAGATATGCATCTTCGCAAGACAAAAACCAAGGGTATTGCCATTGATGGCCAGAAGATAAAAAAAGCGTCTGAGCTGCTTGGATTATGCAATGTTGTATTTTTTTCTCCTGAAGATTTGAGTATTATTAAAAACGGTCCGGCTGAAAGAAGAAGATTTGTAGATATGGAGCTTTGTCAGCTCGACAGTTTCTATCTTTATAATCTGAATCATTACAATAAAATTGTAAACCAGCGCAATAAATTATTAAAAGACTTATATTGGAATCCCGAACTGAAAGATACTCTTGCAATTTGGGATTCTCAGCTTGTGTCTTTTGGAAGTAAAATAATAGAAAGAAGGAAGCTGTTTCTGGAACAGCTCAATGAAATCATTTATGATATACATAAAAATCTTTCCGGAGGGAAAGAGGAGATATTGATATCATATGAACCGGACGTCCTGATAGATGATTTTGAAAGCAAATTAAAAACCAATCAGGAAAGGGACATTAAATTAAAACAGACTTCAGTAGGTCCACACAGGGATGATTTTGTTTTTTTGAGTGATAACATAGATATCAGACGATACGGTTCCCAGGGACAGCAGCGTACGGCTGCATTATCTCTCAAATTGTCCGAAATTGAACTTGTAAAGAAGATTTCCAAAGATACGCCTGTTTTACTTTTGGATGATGTATTATCAGAACTGGATAATAACAGACAGAATTATCTTCTTAACAGCATAGGTGATATACAGACTATTATTACATGTACAGGACTTGAAGAATTTGTAAACAACCGCTTTGAAATAAATAAAATTTTTTATGTGGAAAATGGTATTGTTACTTCTGAAAATTGATTTTAGAAGTGATTGGCTGCTTTTTGCGGCGGAATGGAGGAAACATGAGCGAAGAAGCCTTACAGAATACAGTAGTGGAAAATGAATATGGCGCCGACCAGATTCAGATTCTGGAAGGACTGGAAGCTGTCAGAAAAAGGCCCGGTATGTATATAGGCAGTACATCATCAAGGGGCCTGCATCATCTTGTATATGAAATTGTAGATAATGCTGTTGATGAAGCGCTTGCAGGGTATTGCGATACCATTGAAGTAATTATTAATCAGGATAATTCCGTGACGGTTTCAGATAACGGAAGGGGTATTCCGGTAGGAATCAACCATAAAGCCGGCATAGCCGCTGTGGAAGTTGTTTTTACCATTCTTCATGCAGGCGGAAAATTCGGCGGAGGAGGATATAAAGTTTCAGGAGGCCTTCATGGTGTGGGAGCTTCAGTTGTTAACGCTCTTTCTGACTGGCTGGAAGTGGAAATCTCCCAGAACGGCAAGGTATATAAGCAGCGTTATGAGAAGGGAAATACCTGTTATCCATTAAAAGAAATCGGTACCTGTCCCATGGACAAAACGGGTTCTACCATTACTTTTAAACCGGATGCGACTATTTTTCAGGAAACAACGGTGTATGATTTTGATATTCTCAAAACCAGACTTAGGGAAATGGCTTTTCTTACCAAAGGACTTCGGATTATTTTGAAAGACGCCCGTGTGGAAACGACGGAAGAAGATTCTGTCCAAAAGAAAGAAAAGGTAATGGAATTTCATTATGAAGGCGGCATAAAAGAATTTGTCACTTACCTTAATAAGAGTAAAGAATCCCTTTATAACGAAGTTTTATATTTTGAAGGAAGTAAAAATAACGTATATGTTGAAGTTGCTTTTCAGCACAATGATTCTTATACGGAAAGTGTATACAGTTTTGTTAACAATATAAATACGCCGGAAGGCGGCACTCATTTGCAGGGTTTTAGAAATGCCATTACTAAAACTTTTAATGACTATGCAAGAAATGCTAAATTGTTAAAGGATAATGAAGCCAACCTTTCAGGAGAAGATATCAGGGAAGGCCTTACGGCCATTATCAGTGTAAAAATTGAAGAGCCGCAGTTTGAAGGACAGACAAAACAAAAACTCGGCAATTCGGAAGCAAGGGGTGCGGTGGACAGTATTGTATCTGAGCAGCTTACTTATTTTCTGGAGTTAAACCCCGGCGTAGCGAAAACAATCTGTGAAAAGTCTATTCTGGCACAGCGTGCAAGGGAAGCTGCCAGGAAAGCAAGGGATTTAACCAGGAGAAAAACTGCTTTGGAAAGTATGGCACTTCCGGGCAAATTGGCCGATTGTTCTGACAAAGACCCTAAAAATTGTGAAATATATATCGTGGAAGGGGATTCTGCAGGAGGCAGCGCAAAAACGGCAAGGGCCCGCGCTACACAGGCTATTCTGCCGCTTCGCGGTAAGATATTAAATGTAGAAAAGGCAAGACTCGATAAAATTTATGCCAATGCTGAGATTAAAGCCATGATTACTGCTTTCGGAACAGGTATTCATGAAGATTTTGATATCAGCAAGCTCCGTTACCATAAAATTATCATTATGACGGATGCGGATGTGGACGGCGCACATATCAGTACATTGTTACTTACTTTTCTTTACAGGTTTATGCCGCAGCTTATCAAGGAAGGACATGTTTATCTTGCCCAGCCGCCTCTTTATAAACTTGAGAAAAATAAAAAAGTCTGGTATGCCTACAGTGATGAAGAGTTAAACAATATACTTGCCGAAGTGGGAAGGGACCAGAACAATAAGATTCAGCGATATAAAGGTCTGGGAGAAATGGATGCTGAACAGTTGTGGGAAACGACCATGGACCCTGAACGGCGGGTTCTTCTCAGAGTGAATATAGATGAAGAGACAGAGTCGGAGATTGATTTGACATTTACCACTCTTATGGGGGATAAAGTTGAACCCAGACGTGAATTTATTGAAGAAAATGCAAAATTTGTCAAAAATTTGGATATTTAGTCGTTGAGTTTTATTGAAAAGAAAGCAGGATATAAAAAATGGAAGATAATATTTTTGATAAGATACAAAGCGGCGATGAATATGATAAAGTTCATGTGGTTGATTTGAAGAAAACCATGGAAACCTGTTATATTGATTACGCCATGAGTGTCATTGCGGCGCGTGCGCTTCCTGATGTAAGGGATGGGTTAAAGCCTGTTCAGAGGCGTGTGCTTTATTCCATGATTGAATTAAATAACGGTCCCGACAAGCCGCACCGTAAGAGCGCCCGTATTGTCGGCGATACCATGGGTAAATATCATCCTCACGGCGATAGTTCCATTTATGGCGCTTTGGTAAATATGGCGCAGGAATGGTCTACCCGTTATCCCTTAGTGGACGGTCATGGAAATTTTGGTTCCATGGATGGCGACGGCGCTGCCGCCATGCGTTACACGGAAGCAAGGCTTTCTAAAATATCCATGGAGCTTCTTGCGGATATAGGGAAAAATACGGTAGATTTTGTACCCAATTTTGATGAAACAGAAAAAGAGCCTTCTGTTCTTCCAAGCCGTTATCCTAATCTTTTAGTAAACGGAACTACCGGCATTGCCGTGGGTATGGCGACTAATATTCCTCCCCACAATCTTCGTGAAGTGATAAAAGCCGTAACAAAAATTATAGATAACCAGGTAGAAGAGAACAGGAATACCGATATAGAAGAGATATTATCTATTGTAAAAGCTCCCGATTTTCCTACAGGCGGTTTGATTTTAGGTACAAAAGGCAGTGAAGAGGCATACCGGACCGGCCGCGGCAAAGTGCGCGTCCGTGCCATTACCAATATTGAAACCCTTCCCAACGGCAAAAATCAGATTATAGTCACGGAACTGCCATATATGGTAAATAAGGCTAACCTGATTTTAAAAATAGCCGAACTGGTTAAGTTGAAAAAGATTGACGGTATTACTGATTTAAGGGATGAGTCCAACCGTGAAGGTATCAGGGTGGTTATTGAACTGAGAAGGGATGTAAATGCCAATGTGGTATTAAACCAGCTTTACAAACATACGCAGCTTCAGGATACCTTTGGAATTATTATGCTTGCGCTTGTCAACAACGAGCCGAAAGTTATGAATCTTCTGGATATGCTCAACCATTATCTGACGCACCAGAAGGATGTGGTAACCAGAAGGACAAAATATGATTTAAATAAAGCGGAAGAGCGCGACCACATTTTACAGGGTTTGTTAATTGCGCTTGATTATATTGATGAAGTGATTTCCATCATCAGGAGCAGCCAGAATGCACAGATAGCAAAAGAGCGTTTGATGGAGCGTTTCTCTCTTTCAGACGCGCAGGCCCAGGCAATCGTGGATATGCGTCTGCGTGCGTTGACAGGTCTGGAACGCGAAAAGCTGGAAAATGAGCATAAAGAATTACAGATTAAAATAAAAGAATTAAAGGCTATTCTGGCAGATGAAAAACTCCTGCTTGGCGTTATCAAGACGGAAATCAATGTTATTTCCGATAAGTATGGTGATGACAGACGCAGTAAGATAGGTTTTGATGAATTTGATATTTCCATGGAGGATTTAATCCCTATGGACAATACCGTGATTGCCATGACAAGGCTTGGATACATCAAGCGTATGACCGTCGATAATTTTAAAGCACAGAACCGAGGCGGAAAAGGCATCAAAGGAATGCAGACGATTGATGAGGATTATATAGAAGACCTTTTGATGACAACCACACACCATTACCTCAATTTCTTTACCAATCAGGGAAGAGTTTACAGATTAAAAGCGTATGAAATTCCCGAAGCGGGGAGAACCGCGAGAGGTACTGCCGTTATAAACCTGTTGCAGTTAAATGCCGGTGAAAAAATTACGGCTATGATACCAATTAAGGATTACTGTGAAGAAAAAGACTTATTTATGGTAACAAAACGCGGTATTGTAAAGAAAACATCCCTGATGGAATACAGCAATATCCGCAAGAACGGTCTTGCCGCCATCAATTTAAGGGAAGACGATGAACTGATAGAGGTTAAGTCCACCAATAAAGACAGTGAAATATTCCTTGTGACAAAACTGGGTATGTGTATTCGTTTTAAAGAAACGGATGTCCGTGCAACAGGACGTACTTCCATGGGTGTAATCGGCATGAATTTGTCTGACGGCGATGAAATAATCGGTATGCAGTTAAAGAAACAGGGAGATTCCTTGTTGATTGTTTCTGAAAACGGTCTCGGCAAGCGTACTTTTCTGGATGAGTTTACGATACAAAAAAGAGGCGGAAAAGGTGTAAAATGCTATAAAATTACTGAAAAAACCGGTAATGTGGTAGGTGTAAAAGCCGTTAACGACGACCATGAAATCATGATGATTACAACAGAAGGAATTATTATCCAACTCAGGGTACAGGATATATCCTCCCTTGGCCGTATTACTTCAGGTGTAAAGATGATAAATCTGGATGCCGGTGTGAAAGTGGCCCAGATTGCAAAAGTAAGGGAAAAAGTATCGAATGGCAGTCAGGAATTTGAAAATATTGACGACGCCTTAGAGGAAATACCCGAAAAAGAAATTTAAGATTTGATTGTAAAAGATTGCAGAAATTTATCTTGCAATCTGTTAATGCAAATGATAATATAATCCCGTATTGTATCTTCATAAAGAAGAATGATAACGAGGAGGAAAATTGAATATGGAGAAAAAAACAAAGAAACTTGTAGGAGTCGGACTGCTGACTGCAATCGTGGTGGTGCTTCAGGCGCTGGCTGTTGTTATCAGACCGACGGGTATTTTCAACATCTCTCTGGTTCTTGTACCAATAGTAGTCGGTGCGGCGCTGTATGGTTATAAGGCAGGAGCATGGCTGGGATTTATTTTCAGCGCAGTGGTGTTGTTTACCGATACGGCGGCATTTATGGCTATCAGCGTGATAGGAACCGTTATCACGGTTCTGGTAAAAGGAACGGCTGCCGGACTTGCTGCGGGACTGGTTTATCTGGCTTTGGAAAAGAAAAACCGGTATCTTGCGGTTATTTTATCCGCAATCGTTTGTCCGATTGTCAATACAGGATTGTTCCTTGCAGGCTGCGCGCTGTTTTTTATGGACACTATCAACGGATGGGCAGCGGCAAGCGGATATGCTTCCGCAGGCGCATATATGATATTCGCCCTAGCCGGTGTAAATTTCCTGATAGAAATGGGCGTCAATATCGTATTGAGTTCTGTGATTATGAGAATCATAGATTTTAGTAAAAAAAGCAGATAATTCATATTTGTTTTTTTAATAAGTTAATTTCTGTACTGTACATTAGTTTCTGCATTTATACAGACAAAAGTCTGTATAAATGCAGAAACTTAGCTTAATTCTTTATGATATCAAAGAATTATTATCAAATTATCTTTATTCTTAATCATTCCACAAAACCAATAAAATAAAATACACCGTTATAACAAATTTGTTATTGATATATTATAACAAATTTGTTATAATAATAAAGGAAATAATATGTACGAAATAGAATTTTATGAAGATAAAAACGGTATGTCAGAAATAGCTGAGTATATAAAAGAACTCAATCTGAAATCTTCTTTTAATAAAGAAGAAAGAATTAATTTTAATAAAATAGTTGCTTATTTTGATATGCTCGAAGAATTTGGGACTAGGATTGGAGAGCCGGTTGTTAAACATTTAGATGGAGAAATATGGGAGCTTAGACCATTAAGAAATAGGTTTCTATTTGTATATTATAAGGATAAGAAGTTTATTATATTACATCATTTTATAAAAAAAACTCAAAAAACTACAAAGAAGGAAATCAAACAAGCTAAAAGATATTTAAAAGATTATATAGAAAGGAATCAATGATATGACTACATGGAAAGAATTAAAAAATAATTTGGTATTAAGCAAAGAAGATATAAATGCCATTGAACTGGAAAAGGATTTAATTCGTACAATGGTTCATATAAGGGAAGAAAAGGGACTTACCCAGTCCCAGTTAGCAGAAATGTGTCATGTCAAACAGCCTGTAATAGCCAGGATGGAGTCTTCTGCCCATTCTCCCCGGATTGACACTTTATTGAGGATTTTGACGCCTCTGGGATATACTTTACAGATTGTTCCTTTGGAGAAAAAATAGTATGTTTTATTTGATGAATTTATCAATTACCTCCACCAATCCATCTTCGTCGTTGGATTTGGTAATATAATCAGCCACTGCTTTTACCTCTTCCCTTGCGTTTGCCATGGCAACGCCGATGCCTGCATAGGCAATCATGGAGATATCGTTGTAACCGTCCCCGCAGCAAATGACGTTTTCTCTTTTCAATCCGACTGTTTCCAGCATCTTGTCGAGAGATGTTCCTTTATTTATGTTTTTTGACATAATCTCTATAAAATACGGTTCTGAGCGGTACACACTCAGGGAATCGGCAAATTTTTCTTGAAGCATTTTCTCATATTGCGCTGCTTTTTCAGGAGGCGCAGTCATCAGACATTTGAAGACATCAAAGCTTACAAAATCCACAAAATCATCCACTTCCCTCACCGGCATACCGTTAATGCGCGCTTCCAGTTCTATGTATTCATCAATGCCTGTACCGGATACCACATAATCTCCGCAGTATGTAATCAGTCCGCATTGATGTTCTTTTGCAAAGCGGTATAACCGGGGAATTACAAAAGAGGGAAGTACTTTCTGGAAGACAATATCGCCCGTTTTACAGTCGATGATACAGGCGCCGTTATAAGATAAAAGATATCCGCCGAATTTATCCAGCTCCAGTTCTTCTGCATAGCGGAGCATTCCCGGCGTCGGTCTGCCGGAAGCAAGCACAATAATATGCCCACGCTCCTGAATCATACGAAGACCCTTTTTTGTCTCCGGGGATATATTTTTAGAAGAAGTCGTCAAAGTACCGTCAATATCCAGCACCAGTATTTTTTCATTCATGCGATTGCTCCTTATTGTTAATCTCAACTATATTATAGTAGAAATTAAAATCTTTATCAATGAGGAACGTATTAGTTTTCGCATTTTGCATTGCGTGGGTGTCGGCGTGCATTTAATTCCATAAAGGACCGTGTAAAAACACCGGCATTTGGATACCGTACTTTGGTATCCTACGTGCCGCTGTGTTTTTACACGAGCGAGAGCGTGTCCTGTTGGAATAAATGCACGCCGGCACCCACGCAATGTAAAATGCGAAAATATCAAGGATTATTGCAATCTTATATATTGATGTGCCAGATTTGCTATAGTAATGTGAAAATCAATAAGATACATTTAACCAAAAAGGAATCCAAAATAATGAAAAGATATTTCAAATTGTTATGGAAAGAAATTTTCGTAAGACTCTTTTTTCATGTCATTTATATCACTGCCATAGCAGCGCTTCCCTATATTATCAAGAACATGATTGACTGCGGCTTTCTAAACGGCTGGTACGATGTTGTTAAGTGGGTAGGGGTTTTTATTACTTTTATCATTTTGGGAATGGCTGCACAATATATCACCCAAAGGGGTGCATGGAAGCTCGATAAAAAGCTGTATGAAAATATCAGACAGGATTTTTTTGAAGCGCTTATCACCCAAACTCCCGAAACATACAAGTCAAAAGAAATCGGGGAATATACTTCCATGATTAATAATGATATTGCCGGTTGTGAAGAATATGTGGAATACATAATGCAGATATGTGAGGCTGTAATCGGGTTGATTGTTTATGCTTCTTATATCTTTTGTCTGGATATCAGAATCGCATGTATTATCTACATAACGGCAGTTTTAACATTGTTTCTGCCGCGGATTACAGGCGATAAGTTATCTTCAAAAAAACAGGTTTTGCTGAAAAAAACGGGTATCTATACAAATAAAGTATTCGATTTGTTGAGTGGTATTTCATTTGTGAACCATGATACTTTTGAAAAGGTGGCTGCAAGACATAATGATTCTCTTTATGAAATGGAGAAGTCCAGATATGAATACGGTAAGTTTAAAACATTTACCAATGTGCTGAATGGAAGCGTAATGTATATTATCAATACAGCGGCATTTGCAATTATTGCAGTACTCTTATGTGCGGGAAGCATTACGGCAGGTATCGCGACAGCAACCATTTCTTATATTCAGGATTTTATGTTTCCGCTCAGAACCATAGTAGATTCCATCAGCAGCGTTAAATCGGTGCGGGGTGTGAAAAATAGAATAATCGCGGTGATAGAGGGACGTAGAAAAATAATATATGAAGAAACCGGTTTTAAGAGAGCCATCCGCCTGAACCATGTAAGCAAGAAGTATGAGGATTTTTCTATTGACGACTTTTCCTATACATTTGAAAAAGGAAAAAAATACGCAATTATCGGACCCAGCGGAACCGGTAAAAGCACATTGGTTAAAATGATTGTACAGGAGATAAAGCAGGATTCGGGGGATATATATATTGATGATAAAATAGCAGAATATGATGTCTGTAATACGCTAATGTTTTATATCGGACAATATTCCCATATCTTTGCAGAAAACTACCCGGATAACGTAACTATGTTTGGAAGCTACAAATATAAAGAGGCATTGAAGGGTTATATTTCGGAAGGGAAATACGGATTACTGGCGCAAACGGATAATTGCACCACATTAAGCGGCGGCGAAAAACAACTTATTGTGCTGGAAAGGGCATTATTGTCTGAAAGGGAAATTCTGGTTCTGGATGAACCATTCTCAGCCCTGAATCAGGAACTGGATATGCAGGTAAACAAGAAGCTTATGGAAAGTGATAAGACAATTATTATAGTTACGCACAATGAATCCAGTGAATACCTGAAAGGATTTGATTACATAATAAAAATGTAATGCTATTTGTTTAGTTTTTGCTATAATGAAACAAAAAATTGTTTCATATGGGATAACCTTGCCTACGATGAAGCGTGCGGCAAGGTTTTTTACATCCTGTAATATAACTTGTTAAGCATTGACTTGAGGGAAATACGGATTGATATTTTTTCTTATAGGGTATATACTTAGTATATACTCAATTATTTGGAGGTTTTGTATGCAGACGCAGGTAAAAGAATGGGGTAATAGTCAGGGTATACGATTGCCGAAAGAAATATTGAAAAGTGCAGGAATCGCATTAAATGAGATTTTAGATGTAACAGTATCAAACGGTGTAATTACTTTAGTGAAATCGTTTCGTCATAAAACATTGGAAGAAAGAGCCGCGGAATTTGACGGAAAATTAATGCTTGACGGCGAATATGATTGGGGCGAACCTGTCGGAAAAGAGGTGTGGTAGTGGAACATCTGCATCAGGGAGATATTCTGAAAATAGAGAGAATCCAACATCCGGTATTGGTTGCCAGTAAAAATTTTTTCAATACCAGTGGCGCCATAATAGGATGCCCCATTATTCCTGATTCTAAGCCGGGCCCCCTTCATATATGGATGTCTACGGAAAATACGGAAGGATATATACATTGCGAAAAGCTTACATTGTTGGATTTATCCGTTCGCGGTTATAAAAAAACAGACAGGCTTCCAATTTCTGAATTAATGAATGTATCTGATGCCATTCAGGGTATTTTTGAATATATCTGATAATATTACACAGGGAGAAGGAGAGGATAAAAATGTTTTGTAATCAATGCGGTACCAAATTACCCGATAATGTTATGTTTTGCCCGGAGTGCGGTGCAAAGCAGGAAACGTATGACGCAGCGCCGGAGGCGGCAGCGCAGAATGAAGCTTTCAATGTACCAGTAAGTGTGCCGCCTGTGCCGGAGAAGAAAAAGAGAAAATTATATAAGATTTTCATTCCCGCAGGCGTGTTATTGACAGCCGCCATCCTTATCTGTGTTTTCCTGATAGTCGGAAACAGGAAAGAAAATCCGTTTACGTATGTTTCAAAGGATACTCTCGTATATTGGCAGAATCATTTTTCTAATCTTTCCGGTGAGAGTCTGGAATTAACGGAAGAAATTTATAGCTATTATTACAGCGGTGACGGCAGTACGGTTGTATATTGGACCGAGGATTATTCGTTGTATTATATTAATGGGGACATGGAGTCCATTCTGGTGGCGGAGGATGTCAATAATGTAAGGATGGCTTTGTCCGGAGATTATTTTGCTTACACGGTAGCGGAAGAAGAGTTTAATTTTTATGAGGGCATTCTTTATGTGTATGATGTGAAAGGGGATAAATCCACCAAAATCAGCGAAGATATTTACCCTTCTGACATCTGCATTTCACCGGATGGCAAAACGGTTGCCTATATGAAGGATTATGAAGGTCTGGACGACAATACCCTGTATCTTTGCACACTAGGCAGGGAAGAAAAGAAAATAGACAAGGACGGCTGTTTTCCTGTCGCTATCTCGGAAGGCGGAAAATATTTTTACTATGCAAATTACAATGATAAGCTCTATTGCTTTGACGGTAAGGATACCGAAAAAATCGCTGCTGACGTAAGCGGATATTATTGGTTTAATTCATCCATGACAGAAATGCTTTATATCAAAAACGGAAAGACTTATTACTATAATCCCAAAATGGAGGAAGCCGTCAGGGTTTGTAACAGTGAAATAGATTCTGTTGCAGTGCCGGATGAGGAAATGGCGGTAGTGCCTGACTGCTGCAGCAGCCGTGCGAATCTGGTAGGAAAGATTTCCTTAAAAGACTCTGTTCTTGAAAATAACGGTACGTTGTACTGGCTCAATAAAAACGGCACGGATACCGTGAAAATCGGTTCCAACATTTATGAATACCAGATTTCGGAAGACGGCAAATCCCTGCTTTACATGAAAGGCTCTAAACTGTATAAAATAAATAAATTCAATGAAGAAATGGAAGCGAAACTGCTGTACGACGAAATGCTGGAGGGTTTTGCCGCCAGTGCGGACTTGTCAAAAATTTATATTATTACGGTAGAATCTGAGCTTTGCTATTTAAAAAACAACCAAAAAACAGAAAGAATATCCATTGATTTTTCAATTTATAATGATTATGCTGCCTATAATGAAGCTTGTGGGAAAATTTTCTACACAGAAGACAACGACCTGTACTGTGCCGGTACAACCGCAAAGTCCAAGGAAAAAGTAGCGGAAGATGTCAGCGGCATATTAAAAGTATTTGACGGTATCATTTATGTTGTAGATGATGATAATAAAGAAATTTACTACTACATGGAAAAAGAACCAGTAGAAGTCATATCCATGCAGTGGTAAAAGGAAGGAAATAATGCTCAATGAATGAAAAAAAACCGGACATAGAGCGGATTGCTGAAGAATCCTATGCCGCCGCAAAGGAAATTCTGGATATGGCAAATCTGGCAAAGGGAGCGATTTTTGTGGTGGGATGTTCCACCAGCGAGGTGGGGGGCGGATGCATAGGACATGCTTCCAGCCCACAGATTGCGGAAGCTGTCTTTGGAGGGATATACAGGGCTGTAAAAGAAAAAGGCGTTTATCTGGCTGCACAGTGCTGTGAGCATTTAAACAGGGCGCTGATACTGGAGAGGAAAGCAGCGGAAAAATATTTTTATGAAGAAGTAAATGTGATGCCGCAGCCAAAGGCGGGAGGTTCTTTTGCCACCATGGCCTGGAAGTATTTTGAGGAACCTGTCGCAGTGGAGCATATAAAAGCGTCGGCAGGTATGGATATCGGGGATACCCTGATAGGAATGCATTTAAAAGACGTGGCGGTTCCCGTGAGAATCAGCATAAAACAAATAGGCAGCGCCCATGTGGTTTGTGCAAGAACCCGTCCGAAATATATCGGCGGCAGCAGGGCCGGGTACAGGGAAGAGGAATAAAGACGGTATGACGATTGAATTGCCCAAAAAAGTGAATACCATTATTGAAACCATACGGGCAGCAGGCCATGAAGCCTATGCGGTGGGCGGCTGTGTGAGGGACAGTATACTGGGACGGATTCCTGATGACTGGGATATCACCACTTCTGCAAGACCGGAAGAAATCAAAACTCTTTTCAGGCATACGATAGATACCGGGATTGAGCATGGAACCGTCACCGTTATGCTGGAAAAAGAAGGCTTTGAAGTCACCACATACAGGATTGACGGAGAATATGAAGACTACAGGCATCCGAAAGAAGTAATGTTTACGGATAAGCTGACAGAGGATTTGAAAAGGCGCGATTTTACCATCAATGCAATGGCTTATAACGATTCCCGTGGATTGGTGGACATTTTTGGCGGAAAAAAAGATTTGCAGCAGGGAATTATCCGCTGCGTGGGGGATGCCCGGGAAAGGTTTACCGAGGACGCGCTCCGTATCTTAAGGGCAATCCGGTTTTCAGCGCAGCTGGGATATAAAATAGAAGAAAAAACAAGGGAGGCAATAGAAGAACTTGCCTCCTCCTTAAAATATATCAGTGCGGAGAGGATACAGGCGGAATTTATTAAATTATTGCTTTCCCCGCATCCTGATTATCTCCACATTGCATATGACACGGGCGTCACAAAGGTGTTTTTTCCTGAATGGGATAAGGCGATGGAAACACCGCAGAATCATCCACACCATTGTTACGGTGTAGGGGAACATATTCTTCATTCTTTGCAGGAAGTGCCGCCGGACAAGGTTTTGCGCCTTTCCATGCTGTTCCATGACATAGCCAAACCCGAGGTAATGGAAATAGATGACAAAGGTATCACCCATTTTCACGGTCATGCAAAAGCAGGTGAAATCATGAGCCGCGACATATTAAAAAGGCTCCGTATGGACAATGACACCATAAATAAAGTAAGCAGGCTGGTACTGTACCATGATTACGGAAAAGGGATAACGCCGGACAAAAAAATAGTGCGCCGTGCCATTAATAAGGTGGGAGAAGATATTTTTCCGTCCCTGCTTCTTATAAAAAAAGCAGATATTCTGGCACAAAGCGAATACAAGAGGGAAGAGAAGCTTAAGAATCTGGAAATCTGGGAAAATTGTTATCAGGAAATCTGCAAAAATAAAGAATGCGTTTCCCTAAAAACGCTTGCCGTAAACGGAAAAGACCTGATAGAAGCCGGTATGAAGCCGGGACAGGAAATGGGGGATGTCCTTGAAAAGCTATTGCAGCAGGTTTTGGAAAATCCGTCCCTGAACACAAGGGAATACCTGCTTTCACAGGCATTTAAAAGTACTTCAGATGCCTAACATACTTTTACATTCTTTCTCATATGATAGGTTAGAACCTCAAACGAGGTGTGATAAGATGGGGAGGAATGAAAGTGAACGACAGGGCTGTTGCTTTACTGGACCACTATGATATAGAAGTGCTTCGCACCAGAAAAGGACGAAGCGCCATTCTTTGTGACACCAATCAGGGTTGTCTCATTTTTAAAGAATATACCGGTAATCCGGAAAAAATAAAAGTACAGAACAGGATTCTTTCAAAGGTTGCAGAATCCGGGGTTCTGCCCGTGGAAGAAATCATACCTACAAAGGAGCAAAACCTTTTAACGGAGGATGCAGACGGGAAAAAATATGTTTTGAAATCTTACTTTGAAAACAGGGAATGTAATATCCATGACGCGGAGGAATGCCGGGACGCGGTAAAAACCCTTGCCAGACTCCATAAGGTTATGCTCCTTGATAAAGAAGATGTCGACAAATTCGGACTTTCTGTGTTTTCCATGGAAAAGGAATATGAAAAGCATAATAAAGAATTAAGGAAAGTCTGGCGTTACCTGCACAAAAAAAGCCAGAAGTCATTTTTTGAAACGGCTCTTTTGCAGGAATACGACTACTATCTGGAACAGGCGCTGGAAATAGTTTCCGAGTGGCAGGCATTTGCATTGGAGAGTGATTTGGAGTATATTAAAGAACAGGGAATGTTCTGCCATGGAGATTATCAGTACCATAACATTATTAAAACAGGGCAGACTTTTTCCATTATCAATTTTGAAAGGTGCCTGATGGATAATCCCATACGGGATTTATGCCTTTTTATGAGAAAGCTTCTTGAAAAAAGCAACTGGTCGAAGAAGCTCGGGGAGAGTCTTTTGGACGCCTATAACAGTATAAGACCTCTTTCCGCGCGTTCTTTTGTGGAATTATATTACAGGCTGGCGTATCCCGAGAAGTTTTGGAAAATCGTAAATTTTTATTATAATACGGGAAAAGCGTGGATACCGGATAAAAACAGGGAAAAACTCGAAGTATTGTCCGGGCAGGAAAAGGAAAAACAGGTATTTTTGGACACTGTATTCAGGACTGTTTCATAATATAAGGTTACTGTACGGAAAGGAAAAGATGAAATACATGACAGATAAAAAGAAAAAAACAGCATATGTGGTATTGCTTTTTTCTATAGCATTCCTGATTGGGTGCTCTCCCAAAAAAACGGAAAACCAGCCCGAAGAAACAGTGCCCGGGGGAGAATCCGGTTTTATTTTAACCGGTCCGGGAAGTTATGATTCGGCTGACACTGCCGTGGTTGTGAGAATTGACCGCACGGAGAAAACCATTACGTTCTTGAATTTGGAAGTCAGCAGGAATTATACATTGCAATATGACGGCACTTCTGTTTTTTCAGACAAATACGGTCAGTCCCTGTCCCTGGAGCAGATAAGGGAGGGAGATATTGTGGACGTCACTTTTTTAAAGAGCAAGAAAAAGCTCAATACGCTGATGCTGTCGGCGGGCAGCTGGAGCAATGAAGAAGTAAACAGGTACAGCTTTGACGCCGGCATCAAAAATGTCACGATAGGGGAGAATGTTTATAAACTTTCCGAGGATATTAAGATTTTTTCCGATGGCGAAGAAATCGAAATGATGGATTTGAACGAAACGGATGTGCTGACGTTTAAGGGGATAGACAGTACGGTAAACAGTATAGTTGTGGAAAAAGGACACGGTTACCTGCGGCTGTCCGGGGACGAAAAGTTTATCGGCGGCTGGATAGAAGTAGGCCAGGGCATTATCCATCCCATTACGGAAGATATGCTGCTTACGGTGCCGGAAGGAAAATATCAGGTGCTTATCAGCGTAACCGGAGGCGGCGGGGCAAAGAATGTTATTATAAACCGCAACGAGGAGGTTACACTGGATATCGGCGATTTAGAAGTCGAGGAAGCCAAGTTCGGACAGGTGGTTTTTGCCTTAAGTCCTTCTACTGCAAGCCTGTATATAGACGGCAATCTGGTGGATACCAGCGGTCCGGTTACACTGGAATACGGCATTCATCAGTTGATTGCCCGGGCATCCGGTTACAGTTCTGTTACCAGTTACCTGAAGGTAGCGGAACCGACAGCAGGGATAGAAATTACCCTTGATGCGGAAGACGTTGAGGAGGAGGAAGATGAGGAGGACGAGGACAAAGAAGAAGAAAAAGATACCTCCGTATCCTCCGGAAACGGCAATACCACGGCCAGCTATTATCAGGTGTATATTGACGCGCCCTCCGGTGTGGAAGTTTATGTAGACGGCAATTACATTGGTATCTCCCCGATAAGCTTTAAAAAGGTGGAAGGACCCCATGTCATTACCCTCCGCAAAACCGGGTTTGAAACCAGAAGCTATACGATTCAGGTGGATGACGAGAAGAAGGACGTAACATTTTCTTTTGTGGAACTGGTGCCAAATTAATTAAGTCAGGATAAGAAAAAGATGGAAGAAAAATATACTTATGAAGATTTTTTAGACATTATAAAGACTTTAAGGAGCGAAAACGGCTGTCCATGGGACAGGGAGCAGACTCATGAAAGTTTAAAGCCATGCATGACGGAGGAAGCCGCAGAGCTGATTGCCGCCATCAGAATTTATGACAATACCGGAAATGCCGAAAACCTGCTGGAAGAACTGGGAGACGTCTTACTGCAGGTTGTCATGCATGCCCAGATTGCCGAGGAAGAAGGCTTGTTTACAATGGAGGATGTTGTCAATCATGTGGCAGCTAAAATGATACGCAGGCATCCCCATGTTTTTGGTGATGTTGAGGCAGGAACCTCCACGCAGGTATTAAAAAACTGGGAAGAAATTAAAAAGCAGGAAAAAACGGGAAAGAGCTGGATTGAATCTCCATTAAAAGAAATTCCGAAGGAACTGCCGTCTCTTGCAAGGGCGCCCAAGGTATTAAAAAAGGCGGACAAGCTTTACGGCAGAAAGAGCAGTCTGAAAGAAGACCTTGCCGTCCTGAAAAAAGCGGTATCCTGTCTGGAAGGAGAACAGGAGGGTTTGGAAAAAAAGGAGATGGAGAAACAACTGGGAAACGTACTCATGGCTGTCTGTGATATAGCGGGAATGTACAAGGTGTTTCCGGAACAGATTCTGACGGACAGAATTGAAGATTTTATAGACGACTGCGAAAATAATCCCGTAAAATAAGGAAAATGCCCAAAAATAGGCAAAAAACCTTGACAAAGTTTTAGAAAACAGATATATATATGTATAGACGTTTCAAGAGAGACATCTATTTAGGACTACAAATAAGAAAACTCATTAAGAGGAGGAGTTCAATATGAACAAGACAGAATTGGTAGCAGCTATGGCTGACCAGGCTGGAATTTCCAAGAAAGATGCTGAAAAAGCATTAGCAGCTTTTACAGGCGTTGTTACAGAAGAATTAAAGAAGGGTGAGAAGGTTCAGCTGGTTGGTTTCGGTACCTTTGAAATTTCTGAGAGAAAAGCAAGAGAAGGCAGAAATCCTCAGAATGGCCAGACAATGAAGATTGCAGCATCCAAGGCTCCTAAGTTCAAAGCAGGCAAGGCTTTAAAGGACGCTGTTAACTAATTGCGGCATTGGGATAAAACACAGGAAGAGAACCTGGAGGACAGGTTCTCTTTTATTTTGCACCGGTAAAACAGGGAGGTTTCCATGAGATTGGACAAATATTTAAAAGTGTCCCGGCTGATAAAGCGGCGGACAGTGGCAAATGAAGCCTGTGACAGCGGCAGGGTGCTTATCAACGACAAACCTGCCAAAGCTTCCGCCAATGTAAAAGAGGGAGATATTATCACCATTTCATTTGGCAATAAGGATGTAAAAGTCGAAGTGCTTCAAGTGCAGGAAACGGTAAAAAAAGAAGAAGCAAAAGAGTTGTTTCGGTATATTTAATGTAATAATGCCCTGCCCCTGCTAATATACTATTATAAAGTATGGCAGGGGGTATTTTCATGGAAGATTTAAACAGCACAAATAAGCGGGTACATAAAATCATGCTGACCAACAGAAAGACATGCACCATCAACGGTGTAAACGATGTATTGTCTTTTGACATTCATGAAATTTTACTGGAAACAGACCAGGGCATGTTGATGATTAAAGGAGACGATTTGCATGTAAACCGGCTGACACTGGATAAAGGCGAAGTAGATGTCGACGGAAAAATAGACAGCCTTACCTATTCGGAAAGCACAAGTTATGGAAATAAAGGTGAATCCCTTCTGTCAAAGCTGTTCAAATAGAAGGGAGTTTCCATGAGCAGTCCTGCAATCAGTGAAAATCTGTTTCTGCTCTATTCCCTTTTAATGGGAATTTTTATCACTTTTGTATATGACATTTTTCGGATATGGAGAAGAGTCTGTACTCATAATGCGTTTTTTGTTTCCCTGGAGGACATTCTTTTCTGGTTTTTTTGTGCGGTAAGTGTTTTTTATCTGATGCATACGCAAAGTAACGGGACGCTGCGGTGGTTTGCCATCCTGGGCGCTTTGATGGGTATGTTTCTTTATAAAAAAACACTCAGCCCCCTTTTTGTAAATCTGATGTCCCGCGTTTTAAAGAGCGTATTGGGTGTTTTTAAAAAGATATTCAAAATCATCGGAACGCCTTTCAGGTTCCTTGCCAAAAAAAGCAAGAAAGCCGGACAGAAAATGGCAAACGGCAGCAGGCGGGCAAAAGGATTTTTAAAAAAGAAGTTGACGGCATGCAAAAAATTGATTAAAATTATTTTATGTAAACAATAAACTTACGCACGATTGTGGAAGGAATATTATGACAGCAGGCAGAAAAAGAAAAAAAACTGTCTACCGCAAAAAACGCCAAAACCGTTTCAGCATGTTTCTTGTGACTCTGGTTGTGGTAATGATTCTGGTTGTAGTTGCCATTAAAAGAGTGGAAATCGGAGCCAAAATGAAAGCCAATCAGGCAAGGATTGAATTGTTAAATGAGCAGATTACGGCGGAAGAGGTAAGGGCGGAGGAGATTAAAGAATACGAGAAGTACACGCATACCAAGGGATATGTAGAAGAGGTTGCCCACGATAAGCTCGGGCTGGTGTATGAAGGAGAAATAATATTTAAGCAGAATTAGCTCCATCCTGTTTTTTGGGATGGGGTTTTTTGTCGTAAAAAAAAGTGGCAGCCGGGAAAAAATTTGACAAAATACGAGAATCCTTTCCCCTATAATAGATAGGCAACGGAGGGAAAAAGATACTATGAAAAAAATATTGGGAGAAAAAGGATTGGAGAGAACTTTTCTGCTTTCTGAATATGGAAAACAAAAGCTTTTGGGATATGCGGATTCTTTTAAGGAAATCGCAAAGACATTGGATGAAGAATTTCAGTGGAATCAGGACGAGGAGTCCAGGCAGAGCCGCCTGTATAACAGAAAGCTGTGGGAAAACAGATGTATGCTGGCTGATAATCTGAATGAAATGGCAGGTGTAATGGCAGAAGTGGCGGGAGAAGTATTTTCTTACAGACCGTTCCCGGAAAGGAAACGCAGGCAGATTATCCAGACCCTTCGGGGAGAAGGCGTTCTGGTCAATGATTTGTATTACATAGACAGTGAAGCCGGACGCACAAAAATTAACCTGAATATGTCTGCGGAAAAAGCGGGAGGGGTCAGCGTTGAGGAAACCGCGGACATGCTCTCTGTAATGCTGGATTTAAGGCTGGTGCCCGCCATGAACTGTCCCTATCTTTTGGACGGCAGTATACGCAGCTATACTTTTATGGAAGAAGCCAGGTATGTAGTGTTAACGGGCGCGGCAAGGGCAGTAAAAGAAACGGAGCAGAAATCAGGGGACAACTATGCGTTTCTGGAATCGGAGAAAGGGAAAATTACTCTTCTTTTGTCGGACGGCATGGGTTCCGGTGAAAAAGCCTGTGCGGACAGCGAGATGGTTCTGGATTTGATGGAAAAATTAATGGAGGCCGGTTACAGGCCGAAAGCTGCCGCCAATCTGGTAAACAGCGCGTTGATTGCAAAAGGGGAAGAACAGAACATGTCCACCCTGGATATCTGTGAATTGGATTTGTACGACGGAATCTGTGAATTTACAAAAGTGGGCGCTGCGTCTTCCTTTATTAAAAGGGAACATATGGTGGAGCAGATTTCCACAGGTACGCTTCCGCTCGGCATATTTAAAGGTATTGATGAAGAAAGCGTCCGCCGCAGGCTCATGGACGGGGACTATGTTTTCATGGTGTCAGACGGGATTGTCGACGCCGTGGAAGAAAGCGACTATAAGGAAGAACTCAGTGAAATCATAGGAAACCTGGAGCAGGAAAACCCACGGGAACTGGCGGAAGCATTGCTGCAGACAGTACTGAGAAAATCAAGGGGACATATCCGGGACGACATGACAATACTGGTTTTGGGTATCTGGCAAAATTCCTGATACGCTTGCTTTTTTGCCGCAAACCGATTATGATTAAGACAGAAACCAAACGACGGCGGTAATCGGAATAAGTCATGTTGATAGAAAAAGTCAGCGGATATATGGATAAATTTCATATGGTATCGGAAGGAGATGTTGTGGTTGCCGGTGTATCAGGAGGAGCGGATTCCGTGTGCCTCCTTCTTGTGTTGTCAGCGCTGAAAAAAAAGAAGCCGTTTCAGCTTCTTGTTGTGCATGTCAACCATCTTATCCGAAAAGAAGCCGCAGGGGACGCCTTGTTTGTAAAGAAGTTGTGTGAAGAACATGAGCTTCCTTTTTTTCTGGTGGAAAAGGACGTGGAAGCCATAGCGCACAGCAGACATATTTCCACGGAAGAAGCAGGCAGGCAGGTACGTTATGAAGCATTTGAAGAAGCGCTTAAAAAAGAAACGCCGGAGGCTTTCAATAAAAAGGCAAAAATTGCGGTGGCGCATAATATGAACGACAGGGCGGAAACCATGCTCTTTCATCTGTTTCGGGGAAGCGGGCTTACCGGTCTTGCGGGTATCAGGCCTTTGAGGGATAACGGGCGGGGACCGGAGGTTATTCGTCCTCTGTTGTGTGTAACCCGGGATGAAATAGAAAGTTATCTTTTAAAAGAGCATATGACATGGCGTACGGATTACACCAATGAAGAAGACGGCTATACCAGAAACCGCATTCGCCATCATATCCTGCCTTATGCGGATAAAGAGATTGCAGGAGGCGCTGTGGCAAACATGGGAAGGGCTGCGGATATCCTGTCGGAAACAGAAGATTTTATACGGGAAGAAACGAAAAAGGCATATGACGTCTGTGTTACCTTTCATTCGGATGAAGCAGAAGCGTTGTCAGCAGAAAAGCTGTTGCTGTATTCCCCTTTTTTGCAAAAACGGGTTATTATGTATTGTATGGAAAAGCTGACGCCTGCCAGAAAGGATATTGCCAGCGTCCATATTGAGGAAGTAAGGACTCTTTTTACAAATCAAAAAAACCGGGAGCTGCATCTTCCCTGCCGGATGACGGCCAGGCGGGAATATGAAAAAGTGATTATAGAAAAAAAGACGGATGCAAAAAAGACGGCAGATGAAAAAAGTTTTTTGGTTAGCCTGCCCGGTCCGGGAGAAAACCCGGTTCGTATTTATTTGTCGGATACGGAATATATGGAGTTTAAGACTGTTTTTTTTGAAAAATCGATGAATATTCCAGAAAATCAGTATACGAAATGGATGGATTATGATAAAATAAGAAAATCGCTAACTATCCGCACCAGACAAACCGGAGACTATTTTTTCTTTAATCAGGCGTATGACAGAAAGTCTCTTAAAAACTATATGGTGGAGGAAAAAATACCAAAACCGGAGAGGGAAAAAATCTGGCTTCTGGCGGAAGAAAGCCATGTGCTATGGGTCGTCGGACATCGTATCAGCAGTTATATAAAGATAAGTGAGAATACAAAATGCATTTTGCAGGTACAATTAAAAGGAGGATGAAAGCATGTCTGAGCATGTAAGGGTACTTTTAACGGAAAAGGAAGTTGACGACAGAATACAGGCAATAGGGGACCAAATCAACAAAGATTATGCAGGGAAGCAGGTACACCTTATCTGTGTCTTAAAAGGAGGCAGCTTCTTTTTGTGTGAGCTTGCCAAGAGAATTACCGTTCCGGTTTCTCTGGATTTCATGTATGTTTCCAGTTACGGAAGCAATACCCAATCCAGCGGGGTTGTCAAGATTGTAAAGGATTTGGATGACCCAATCAAGGATAAGGACGTACTGGTTGTGGAGGATATTGTGGATTCCGGCAGGACGCTGAGTTATCTGTTGGAGATGCTGAGGGAAAGGAATCCCAAAAGCCTGCGCTTGTGTACCCTTCTGGATAAGCCCGAGAGACGCATGGTAGACGTACAGGTGGATTATACAGGTTTTCAGATACCGGATGAATTTGTAGTAGGTTACGGATTGGACTATGACCAGCGATACCGCAACCTTCCGTATATCGGCGTTATAGAATTTGAGGAATAAAAAAGAGGCCGCTGTCTGCGGTCAGGAGGAATTATCTTGAAACAAAATGGAAGAGGTTTTAACCAGTTTTTTTTGATTATTATCCTGTTGATATTTATTGTTGCGATTTTTGGTCCCTGGGAAAGAAGGAACACCGAATACAGTCAGGCAAAGCTGATACAGGACATCACAGAGGATAAGGTAAAAGAGGTCATCATAAAACCTAACAGGGAAACGCCTACGGGCTCACTTGAGATTGTTCTGAAATCAGGGGAAGAAAAGACTCTTTATGCCACTGATGTAACAGAGCTTGAAAAGCTGGTCAGGAAACACGGCATTGAGCCGCAGATACAGGAAATACCGGGTGATAATGTATTTTGGACCACCGTACTGCCGATTATTGTGGTGCTTGTCGTGGGCATATTTATCTTTTTTACGATATCATCCCAAAATGCCAACAGTGGCAGCAACGGTAAAATGATGAATTTTGGCAAAAGCCGGGCGAGGCTTTCCATGGGAGAAGGCAGAATCGGCTTAAAGGATGTTGCGGGCCTGAAAGAAGAAAAAGAAGAACTTTATGAAATTATAGATTTTTTAAAAGCCCCCGGGAAGTTTACCAGGGTGGGCGCAAGAATACCGAAGGGAGTCCTTTTGGAGGGCCCTCCCGGTACAGGTAAGACGCTTCTCGCCAAAGCGATAGCAGGGGAGGCAAACGTCCCGTTTTTTAGCATATCCGGTTCTGATTTCGTGGAAATGTTTGTAGGCGTAGGCGCTTCCCGCGTCAGGGATTTGTTTGCGGATGCAAAAAAGCATGCGCCCTGTATTGTGTTTATTGATGAGATAGACGCCGTTGCCAGACGGCGCGGTACCGGTATGGGCGGCGGACATGACGAAAGAGAGCAGACGCTCAACCAGCTTTTGGTGGAAATGGACGGTTTTGGCGTAAACGAAGGCATTATTGTCATGGCGGCGACGAACCGTGTAGATATTTTGGACCCTGCCATACTCCGTCCCGGCAGATTTGACAGGAAAATTGCCGTGGGAACGCCGGATATCGGGGGAAGGGAAGATATATTAAAAGTACACTCCAAGAATAAGCCGCTTGGGGACGATGTGAACCTGCAGCAGATTGCACAGACAACGGCAGGTTTTACAGGCGCTGATTTGGAAAACCTCTTAAACGAGGCGGCTATCAATGCCGCAATGGATAACAGGCTTTATATCAATCAGGAGGATATTAAGAAAGCATTTATTAAAGTGGGAATCGGTGCGGAAAAGAAAAGCCGTATCATTTCTGATAAAGAAAAGAAAATTACAGCCTATCATGAAGCAGGTCATGCCATTTTGTTCCATGTGCTGCCGGATGTCGGGCCGGTGTATTCCGTATCCATTATTCCTACGGGAATCGGCGCTGCAGGCTATACCATGCCGCTGCCGGAAAAGGATGAAATGTTTTTGACAAAGGGAAAGATGATGCAGGATATCATGGTTTCCCTTGGAGGACGTATTGCCGAAGAAATTATTTTTGACGATATTACCACAGGCGCCTCCAGTGATATCAAGAAAGCAACAAAGGTAGCCCGTAAAATGGTAACCAGATTTGGTATGTCGCAGAATATCGGGGTTATTAATTACGATGAAAGCGACGATGAAGTGTTTATCGGACGTGACCTTGCGCATACACGCGCCCATAGCGAATCGGTTGCCGGTGAGATTGACAGGGAAGTGAAATCTATTATAGACGAGTGTTATTCCAAGGCAAAAGAAATCATTCTGGAGCATCAGGACGTGCTTCATAAGGCAGCAGCATTGCTTTTGGAGAAAGAAAAGATTAACAGGGAAGAGTTTGAATCTTTGTTTTAGTCATTCTGCACAATATACTATTGTATATATTATACAAAAATATTAGTCTAAAATTGTAATATTTGTGAATTGTGGGAATAGACGACAGGAATAGGCTATGCTATTATAATACTCGTAACCCCCCCAATACATTATATAGTTTTTGCTATACCCCATAAGAAAGAAATACCTTCTCTAAAAAAGACAGTCTGCGAAAACTGTCTTTTTTACTTTGTGAAAAACACATACGGGATTTTCCTTGCATAGGAAGGATGAATATTATAAAATAGAATAGACATGATAAGTTAAGAAGAGGTTGTCAATTTATGGATATGGACAAATTGAGGAAAGCAGAATATAGTCAGCTGTATATTTCTTCTATGCGGCCGGTTTTAAATAAAAGAGCGCTTTTCAGTGATACCACGGAAGAATATGTAACTCCTTCGGAGCCAAATGCTTATGAAGAAATTACGATACGCTTCCGGACATCTAAAAATAATGTCGACAGGGTGTTTTTGGTATGCCGGGGAGAAAAACTTCTCATGTTGAAGGAGAAGTCTGACGAGGTTTTTGATTTTTATGCGATTCAGGTTCAGCTGGACAATGTAAAAATTACTTACCACTTTGAGATTCAAGTCGGCAAAATAGTCGGTTTTTACGATATGAGGGGATTGAATCAGGAAGTCAATGAATATTATGATTTTGCGGTAATTCCCGGTTTTAAAACGCCTGCATGGGCAAAGGGCGCTGTTATGTACCAGATTTACATCGACCGTTTTGCAAGGGGTGACAGTAGCAACGACGTGGAAACCAATGAGTATTGTTACATCGGGGAAAACGTTCATCATGTGGAAAGCTGGAACCGGTATCCGGCGACGATGGATGTCCGTGAATTTTACGGCGGGGACCTGCAGGGCGTTCTTGATAAAATGGACTATTTGATGGATTTGGGCGTGGAAGTGATTTATTTTAACCCATTGTTTGTATCCCCCTCCAACCATAAATATGATATTCAGGATTATGATTATATCGACCCCCATATCGGAAAAATTGTAGAAGAAAAAGGAGAGCTTTTACAAAACGGGCAGAAGGAAAACAGGGCTGCTTCAAAATATATCAACAGGGTCACCAATAAAGTCAATCTGGAAGCCAGCAATGCCTTATTCATCCATTTTGTGGAGGAAGCGCATAAGAGAGGCATCAAGGTGATTCTGGACGGCGTATTTAACCATTGCGGTTCTTTTAATAAGTGGATGGACAGGGAATGCATTTACGAAAATGCAGAAGGATATGAAAAGGGCGCTTACGTTTCTAAAGACAGCCCATACAGCAATTATTTCCTATTTCATGACAAAAACAGATGGCCTTATAATCCCACCTACGATGGATGGTGGGGGCATGATACGCTTCCAAAGCTCAACTACGAAGGTTCCAAGGAGCTTTTTGATTATGTGATGCACATTGCCAGAAAATGGGTATCCCCGCCATTTAATGTAGACGGGTGGCGTCTGGATGTGGCGGCGGATTTGGGATTTTCCCCGGAGTACAACCATTATTTTTGGAAAGAGTTCAGAAAAGCAGTAAAACAAGCCAATCCCAATGCTGTTATTTTGGCGGAGCATTATGGGGATACCAGGGACTGGCTGCAGGGCAGGGAATGGGATTCCGTCATGAACTATGACGCTTTTATGGAGCCTGTCACATGGTTTTTAACAGGTATGGAAAAACACAGCGACGATTTTCGACAGGACCTTTTGGGCAATGCGGACAGTTTTTGGGGCGCCATGTACCATCATAGTTCCAGTTTTTCCACACCCAGCCTGCAGGTGGCTATGAACCAGCTTTCCAATCATGACCATTCCCGTTTTATGACCCGTACGAGCCACAAGGTGGGGCGTACCAGTACATTGGGGCCGGAAGCCGCCAATGAAGGAAACAATCCTGCCGTATTTAGGGAAGCCGTTGTTATCCAGATGACGTGGCCGGGCGCTCCGGCAATCTATTACGGGGATGAAGCCGGATTGTGCGGCTTTACGGACCCGGATAACAGACGCACTTATCCATGGGGATATGAAGACAAGGAATTAATTGCATTTCACAAAGAAATTATTAAAATCCATAAAACCTGTCAGGAACTTAAAACAGGTTCCCTGAAGTGTCTGGGAAAAGATTATAATTATCTGGCATACGGCAGATTTGACAAAAATGCCCAGACCATCGTGTTAATCAATAATAATGACAGGGAAATAGAAAAAGAAGTAAGAGTCTGGGAAGTCGGTGTGCCGAAACAGGCAGTGATAAAGAAGATTTTTGAAAGTACGGAAACAGGGTACAGCACAGTACATCAGGAAATACCGGTGTTGTCAGGAAAAGTATCCCTTACGCTGTCACGGTTTTCTGCCGTGGTGCTGCGTTTTGTGAAAAATGAAATAACCGCTTTGGATTCATCCGGACAGAAAGAGGAACAGGCAAAGAGGTTTTGGTTTTTTTAATAACCAAAACCTCTTTGCTTTTTTTACTGCTTTTCCTGCTGTAACAGCAGCAGACGGTTATATATTTCGTCAACGGCTTCTTCCAATGGTTTTTCACCGGTCAAAAAACCTGTGCTTCCACTTATAAAAACAGAAAATGCTTCATCATCAAAGGCTTCCGTAGTATAGACAGGCGTCCGGAAATTTCCCAATTCGGCAAGCAGATTTTCGGTTTCTTCTTCAGAGTAAGTATAAAGTGGGTTATTATCTTTTATTTCATTGGTAAGATAATATTTCTCAAAATGTGTGGTAATGGCGGGTTTATAAATCGGAAGTCCCGGCAGGAAACCAAACATTTCAATGCTTCTGTCCGTACTGCCTGCTTCCGCATAGTATGAAAGCAGATAACGCAGCAGGTCTTTGGCTGCCTCCTCTTCCATGGTACGGGAATGGATTCCAAACAAAAGCCGGGAACGGATGCCTTCTACGGGAATCATGGTATAATCCGGGTGGTAATTGACTTTCAGCAAGTCCGATATACCCATGGCCGTGGTGGGCAGAAGCAGCACGCTTCCTTCCTGTTTTTCATAAAAAAGATATACATCCGTTCCGAACGGAAAGTATTGAAGGTAGGAAAAAGAGAGATTATTTTTTTCAGTCGGCCGCAAAATCCTGGCATCGGTATTTTCCTGTTCCCTGTTATATATAATTTCAGCAGAGGTCAGAAACCTTTCCACGCTTTGTGGTGTTAGAGTTCCATCCTCATACAAATCATCCTGATAAAACTCATACATCATGGAAAGAAAGACTTCCGGCATATCACGGTAATAATGGGGAATCAGTCCGGGCTCGTCAGGGTGGCTTTCCAGATAAGAAGCAAACTCGTGAATATTCTGAACATAGGGAGCCAAATCCTCTTTGCATAGAATAAATTTGGCTGCAAAAAACCAAGGTACGGCATATAATCCGTCCTCCGCCCCATAGGCAGTCAGAACATTTCCAAAGTAGTCTTCGTCTTCCGCAAATGGCGCCACAACATCTGATATGTCCAGCAACAGCCCGCTTTCCTGATATTTCTGCCATGGAAGATAGTCCAGGACATAAAGGTCTGCCGCCTGTGAAGAAACAATTTCGGTATTGGTTATTTGCAGTAAGGTATTTGCTTCCTGCTCTGTCTTGGGTAAATCGCTGCAGCGGAAGGAATATTCAATCGTAACATTCGGATGGGCAATCTGGTATTCCGTCAGGGCAGTCCTCAATATTTCCCTGTCCTGCCATGCCGTCACACGCAAGGTTATCTGTCTGGCATCGCTGTCTGCTTCTTGCAGCACATAAGTGTACCGAAAGTCAGAATCGTAGACAATATAAGTTTCATTTTCACCTTTTTCTATCGCTTTAGCGGCAAAATCGGCTTTAGCCATACTTGTCTTATTGCCGGGTACCTGCAAATTCCATGTATCTTTATCATGTGTGTAAAGTCCGGCGGCAGTAATCAGCATTTCCTGTCCGTAAGGACCATACAGAAAAGGCTGACTGAAACCCTGTTCAAACAAAAATTCTTTATCCAAAAAGGTTCCCTGACTTTTCCCGGTTGACAAATCAAATATGTAATAAGGAGAGTCGGAATAAACCTGACAGATAACAGTGTTGTCATCGGTGGCAATCATTCCGCCCACCGGCCAGGATGGAAAGGTCTGGCAAGGTTCATAGGACTCGTTCTTATATACATAGGAGATATTTGTGCCGGAAAGCATTATGTTTCCGGATGCGTCCGCACATATAAAGAGAAAGTGTACCGTTTCGTCAAACGCCAGAGGGACAATTTTCTGGTCAATTTCATTGGCATTTTGCCTGGTAACGGTAAATGTCCTCTCGTCCTCCTGCGTCAGGCAGTAAAGGAAATAAGTTTCTCCGTTACTGTTGGTATGGGAATCCAGCAATTCTCCGTATTCTGTAATCAGAACAGGTGTCTCCAGTTTCATTTTCAATTCGACGTATTGAAGCTGTTTTGACGGTGCCGACTCATTTCCGCAGGAGGACAGAATGAGCGAGGTCAGGAAAAGGGCGGCAATCAGCATCCATTGTTTTTTCAAAGAAAGTTCTCCTTTTTCATTTTTTTATAGGAAGGTTTTTCGCTAAAAAAATTACGCCTTCTGCGTATCATTTCCAATACCATGCACCGGGCAGATTCTTTATCTGATAATTGAGGGCATATTTCTTTTATACAGTGGTTATAAAACTCCTCACACCATGCAATATATACGTTTCCCGAATAAAAAGAATGTTTTAATATGTCCATAAATTGCATGAAATAGGTTTTTCCTTCTTCAAAATCGCCTTTCATAAAGCATAGCATTGAATAGTTATAAATCTCCCAGAATCTTCTTGAAGAAGTTTTCTGTAACAGCATTTTTTTTGCATAATCTACATCCTGGAAAAGACGGTATTCCATCACTCTCTGCATAGCAGCTTCAGCAAGCTTTTCTACCTCCGCCATGAATTTATCGTCATCACCGTTGTAGGAAACAAAGTCTTTACCATCCACATTTTCCCGATAACCATAATTAAAAGATAAAGTATCATTTAAACCATTGCTGAACTCCCACAAAAAACTGATTCCAACATTCAAAAAGGTGCCGGAAGAATATCCGCTGGGCTGAAATTCTACTTGTATCATAAAGTATCGGTTATCGTCCAGCCAGATTCGAGAGGCGCCTTTTCGGAACAGGCCTTGCGGCGACAGGACTTTTTTTGCAGCAGTATTTATAATTTTGTTTTGTGCCACCATATTATCACCCTAAATGGTATCACATTCCATGAAACTATAACTTATGTTTTCAAAATGCAGTAAATCTTTATGAGCCAGTAATTGTTCAACATTTCCGCCAATGCGTTGAAAAATACTCCAGTCATATGCTTCCACACCGGGGATTGAGAAAATACAGTTGGCAGTTCCCTGTATTCTCCAAATAAATTCAGAATTGGCAAAGGCCTGTAAAATATAACTGATTTCATAGGAAATTTTGATTCGGTCTCCCTCGACGGAGAAATCTTGTATGGAATAATCTTCCACATCCAATATTTCGCATTCTGTAATCCGGGCTATGTCTGAGTCCTTATTTTCCAGATATGAAATATCTTCAAGCATCCGGGGAACTTCGGAAACCTCCTCCAGCCGGTTTCCCACACATTCCAGCAAAAATTCCTCCAATACGTTGTTTAACAGCATGTCTGCGTTCATAATATTTACCTCCATAATTTTCTTAGCAAATAAAGTATCTCGTTTCATCCAGTTATCGAAAGCTTTTTCCTTACTTTTGTGCTATTATTAAACCGTGTTCACTATAGCCCAGATTACTTTTTTTATCGCAATGGGCTAAATGCAATTCCATAAAAGCGTCAAAATCCGACGTGCTCATTTTTTCCACGATATCCCTGTATATAAAAATAGGTCCGTCTGTAGCAATATGATGAAGAATTTTAAGATTTTGATTTTGTAAATCGGCTTCTATCATCTCGGGAGTTGTGGAATAAAATAAGGAACTTCCTTCTATGAAACCGTTGTGCATATAGTTTACCAGAAAAGAATAATTACTCTGGAACTCCCTAAAATGCGCCATATAATTTGCACAGCGGTTGATATATGCAATGACATAAATACCGCCGTTTTTTAATACCCTCAGTGTTTCAGCCAAAGATTTTTGACGGTCAGTCTCATCGCACAAATGATAATAGGAACCTAAGTTTAATACAACGTCAAAACTTTTATCCTCAAAACAGGAAAGGTCCAGAACACTTCCCTGGTAAATGTGCTTTAATTTTGGATTTTTTAAATCTTCTGATTTAATATGCTCTACATTGACATCAATCAAATCGCCTGCTGTTACCTGGCATCCTGCGTCTGCCAGCGGAAATGCGTAAATGCCCCCTCCTGCACATGCGTCAAGGACATCCATATCCCTTTGACAATACATTTCTAAATATTTCATAGTTGTAATATATTCAATCTGTCCCGATTGAGATTGCAGTCTCTCGCTTTCGTTACATTCTGCATGATAAAATTTTTGTATTTCCTGCATAGTTTTCTCCAATCTGCATTTTTTTAAGTATAACACATCTTTATCCGTGTGGTAACTGTTTTATTGGTGTTTCCGCAATATTGCGTATTAAGGGTAAGTAAGGTATACTGAACTTAAAAGGGTGAAAGGAGGAATGAAATCCGGATATCTCCCGTTACGACAAAAGCGGCTCTTTCTAATTAGGGGACTGACCATAGGTCATGGATAAGAAGGAGTAGCAGCATGAAGAAAACAAAAGATATAAAGAGTTATGAAGAATATCTTTTCCAAAGGGAACTGTCAAGAGGAACCAGGGAAATATACATAAGGCAGGCCCGGGAACTACTGATATTTTTAGGGGATAAAGCAATAACAAAAAAGATTATGATAGTTTATAAGGAACATCTGGCCAAAAAGAATATTGCGGTTTCCACGTTGAACCTGTATATTGTGGCAGTAAACAGTTATTTAAAATATTCCGGATTGGAAGAATGCGTTATAAAGACAAAAAAGATACAGAGACGTAAGAGCGTTGAAAATGTCATCAGTGTGGAAGAATACAACAGGTTACTTGACTATGCAAAGAAAAGCGGCAGGGAAAAGTATTATTACATTATGAAAACACTGGCGTTAACCGGTATCAGAATTGGGGAACTGAAATTTTTTACTGTGGAAATTTTAGATAAAGAGATGTTTACAGTGACAAATAAAGGAAAAATCCGGGAAGTCTATTTGTCGGAAGAGCTGGCAGGCGAACTGAGAAGTTACTGTAAACGCTCAAAGATTGAAAGCGGAGTTATCTTTAGGGGAAATACGACAGGCCATATCAGCAGAACCGGAGTGTACAAAATGCTGACCGGCATGGCGGAGCATATTGGGATACCGAAAGAAAAAGTGCATCCACAAAGTTTTCGTCATCTGTTTGCCATAACCTATATGAATCGGTATGGGAATTTATCAGAACTGTCGGATATTCTGGGGCATTCCAGCCTTGAAACAACGAGGATTTACACTGCAACCACCGTGCAGGAGAAAAGGCAGAGGTTGAGCGGTTTAGGATTGTGAGAGGTTGTATAAAGGCGGGAATGTCAGAAACAGAATAAAGAGTTTGTTTTTTGCCGTAAACGGGAGAATTTTTAAAAAAGTTAACAAAATACGATATTTTGCAGAATTTGTCAATAAATTTTTTACTGGTTAATAAAAATATTTATTAAAAACAGCGCATTTCGGAGGGAAATCCCCGGGCGCTGTTTTTGTTATGCAAAAAAACGGGCCGGAAAGCCGGCATAGTGTATCAGGGCAGTTAACAAAATATCGTATTATGAGTACGTAACCGGAAAACGTTGTAAGAAGAAGGAGGATATATGTGCATTGAAAAACAAAACACAGAAAAAGAGATAAAACAAAAATTTGTTACGGAGAAACATTTTGAGGCATTGAGTAAAGCCGTTATCAATGTCCCGGGAAAGGCAAATTTTGACAAGCTGAATATTATAGTCAGTTTTCGTGAGGCAGGAGAGGATGCAATCAGGATGCTGAATGCAGGAGCGGGGGCAAAGCCGCATGCTATTCTGGATAAAAGCATTAAGCTTGAACGGTTAAAGGAAGATTTTTCGGATACGGAGATAAAGAGGATAGCTAATCTTGAAAGCATTTTCGGATTGGTGCCGCTTCCCGTGGAAAAGAAGGAAAACCTCAACATCGGCGGTTTATATCTGACCAGTGAAGGAAACAGGTATTTTGAAGCAAATAGAAATGATGCCTATATAATCAAGAAAAATGAGAAAAACAGCAGAAATTATCTTTCCGTAGAAAAAGATTTGCAATCCTTTATTGCAAGCATTACCGTGGACGCTGCTACAGGAAAACGCAGGGCGGAAACGGAGTATGCAAAGTGGTTTATCACAGGGGATTATGATATTCATGATTTGGTCTGCCTTACCGGACAGCGACATCCGGTGCCCTCGGATTCGTGGGAAGAAGCAGAATTTATGACAAAGTTAAATGATTTCATGACCGACAGCCACAAATGGGCGGATAAAGAGAAAGAGCGCGGTTTGCGGGGAAACGGCATCAAAAAATTTGAACCGGGCGAATATGACCCGATTCAGCACGGGCCGCAATACAATTATATTGCCTTTACCTATACAAATGAGCAAAAGAAAAAAATTGTGGAAAAAGTGGCAAGAATCAGCCTTCCGGTAGCGATACTCGACAAAAACGGCTGGTCCATAATCAGGGAAGCGTCTGAACTGGTAAATTATTATGAAACAAACAGCATCAAGGTCAAGGATTTGTGGAAATTAACGCCGGAAGGAGAAAACTACCTGAAAGCAAGAGTGGACAAGAGTTTTGAGGAGTTTATGCGGGAAATAACAGGAAAAAAATAGTCTTTAGAAAAGGAGGACAGTCATGAAATTAGCGGATTATACTTCAACGCAGGTATTAGGCGCAAAAAAATCGGATGATAAAGCAAAATATAAGGAAGGAATGCTGCCTTCCAAAATCAATATCTGGACAGGCGCGGCGCTGGATGCAGTTCAGTTTGAATGCGGAGACGTAAAATTGGAAAAACATGGGGGAAACGGTGGCGGATATAAGTCGGGCTTATTAAAGGAAGGGCAGTATATTAAAAAAGTCCGTGTTACCGCAAATCGGTTTTCCGGCAATAAAGTGCTGACGGCAATTGCTTTTTATGACCAGAACGGCAACCTGATTGCAGGCAATGTCAGTTCGGGAGACAGTAAAGAACTTGTGGCAGGGGAAGGCGAGTGTATCTGTGCCCTCTGTGCAGATGTTGTATGGGCAGGCGGTACGAATGTCTTAAGCGGTATCGGCATTTATACCTGTGAACTGCCAAATGTAAAGGATTTGCTTAATGCGCTTGGCAGCGTGAAAAGCGCTTCTATGGCTCATGTCAATGGACCTTTCGCCGAAAAGCGCTAAGTTTTGCGCGGAATGGAGGTAAGTATGGAAATTGTAAAAAGTATATTAACGAATAATCCCTGCTACAAAGCCGGGAAAAAGATTGCAGTCAGGGGACTGATGATACACAGCGTCGGCTGTCCGCAGCCTTCGGCGGAAGGATTTGTCAAAAAATGGAATAATGCGGATTATAAAAGGGCATGCGTCCATGCCTTTATCGACGGAAATACGGGGAAGGTAATTCAGACGCTGCCCTGGGATTACAGGGGATGGCACTGCGGGGGCAGCGGAAACAATACGCATATCGGTGTGGAGATGTGTGAGCCGGCGTGTTTAAAATACACAGGCGGAGCCACGTTTACCTGTTCGGATAAGGAAACGGCAATGTCGATTGTAAACCGTACATATCATACTGCCGTAGAATTGTTTGCTTTTCTTTGCAGGGAATTTGGACTGAACCCTTTGGCGGACGGCATCATTGTCAGCCATAAAGAAGGCCATGATAAGGGCATTGCCTCCGGGCATGGGGACCCCGACCATCTCTGGAAACAGCTTGATACAGGCTATACCATGGACACGTTCCGTATGGCAATAAAAGAAGCCATGGAGAAGCTGCCTGGAGACACGCCGGTGAAGGAAGCGCCCGTATCTGCCGCAGAAAACCATACAGGCGCAGAAAATCAGCAAATTCAGGGGGACAAGCCTGAAAAGAGCGTTTCCCCAAAAGGAGTGGAACTGGTTGCAAAATACGAAGGCTGTAAGCTGGAAGCGTATAAATGTCCGGCAGGAGTATGGACAATCGGATACGGGCATACCGCCAATGTAAAAGAGGGGGATACTCTGTCATCCGCGGAAGAGGCAAGAAAGCTTCTTGCAGAGGATTTGAAAAAGTATGCGGGCTATGTCAATGATTTTGTTAGACAGGGAATCATCTCTTTCCCCTTAAACCAAAACCAGTTTGACGCCCTGACCTCATTTACCTATAACTGCGGCAAGGGCAACCTGCAAAAACTGGTATCCGGCAGGGATGCCGCTACGGTGGCGGCAAAAATTCCCGCTTACAATAAAGGCGGCGGAAAAGTTCTGGAAGGACTGGTAAAACGCCGGGAAGAAGAACGCGCATTGTTTTTAAGCTAGAGGAGGAAGCGCCAAAATGTCAGACGACGTAAGTATGCAGAAGGAACCGGCTCCACAGGGGGGCAAAAAAAATCCGGAAGGTTACCGGGACAGCGAATTTATCCTTTTGGACGACCTTGTCTACGCACCGTTGCATGCACTGGCAAAATCCAACCAGCAGCTTCGGGCGCAGGTGGTGGACGCTATCAAAAGCATGGGTGTTATAAAACAGAACGGACGGGAGGAAACGGTTCATTTAAACAATCTCAATATTGCCTACGAGCAGGTAAGGCCGGAGGCGGAAGAGGGTTACAGTGTGGATAACCTGCAGATGCAGGTGCCCCTCCTGTCCATTGTACCCGTCACCAACCTGAATGTGGAGAGGGCGGAAATAGACTTTTCCACGGAAATCAAAGTGGTGAACGAGCAGGATGGCAAATGCAGAATCAATGCCCGGATTTGTGCCCCTGAACAGCGGGAGAGTGATTTTCTGCCTAAAATTTCATATAAAATGAAAATCCGTTCCATTCCGGCAACGGAGGGGATTTTACGTCTGACAGACTTACTCAGCGCCAACCAAGTAGCAAAGCAGCTGGATACCACGCCTGTGGCCGTGGACGGTAATTTGGGGTCGGAAGAACAGAAAAACACCCGGCAGGAGGTTGGCAAGTTGAAGGCAAAGGTGAAAAAATTAAAGCAGTTATACCAGAAAATTTCAGATATGATGGCGGAACAGGAGAAACTAGAGCAAATCAGCAGGGAGGCCTTTGAGGAGGTTACCCATGAATTTGACAAAGAAAAATATCTGATGGCGCAGTCCAACATTACCAACCGCATCATGGAATATCAGGAAAAAATTATGAATCGTGAGATTGAATTTGGACTGGAAAAAGATTATGAGTAAAAAACAACGAAAAGGAAAGAACCGGGAAATACAGGAAAAAAAAGCATACCTTTTGGACTGCCTGCAAGACCTTCCCGTGGAGATGAACCTGCGGCTTTTCTGTGAAACAATGCCGGAAGAATTAATCTGCGGACAGGTTTTGTGGGTGGAAAAAATAATTGTTACAGGCGCGGATTTCGACACAGGGTCAAAAAAGAAGTTATTTCGACATTTTTGGTTTTTCCTAAACAAAATTTTTATGAGAAAGAAGGGATAAGAATGGCAATAGCAGAACAATTTGCAGGATTACAGATGGACCAGTTAATAGGAGGGCCTTTGACTGCGGCGGCGGACGCCAGTACGGCGCTGGCAAACTCCACAGCCAGTTTTATTAATACGGTTGGATTCGGAAACGGCGGCAAACTGCGCACGGTAGAATTTAAGTATCAGAAACGGAGCGTCAACGAGGATGGCACCAGCAATCTGGATGAGATGCGGGTGGACGTGCCTATGCTGGCCATCGTACCGATACCGAATCTTCAGATTGATGAAGTAAACATATTGTTTGATATGGAAGTAAAACAGAGTGAAAAGCAGGAAAGCTCATTGGATATGGGGGCTACCCTGTCAGGCACCATGAACCTTGGTATTATAAAGGTAAGCGTTACCGGCAGCGTCAGCGCCCACAGCAGCAATACCAGAAGTTCGGACAATTCCGCCAAATATCACGTGGATGTCAGGGCAACCAACCATGGCATACCGGAGGGTCTGGCAAGAGTGCTGGATATGATGGCCGCCAATATTGCACCTTCGCTTGTCGGTTCCACCATTCAGGACGGCAACGGACAGAAGTTGTCTGACAGCGCAAGGATAAAAGCAGAACGCTTAAAAGCGCTCAGGCAGGAAATCAGCCAGATTGAAAATAAACTGGGAGCAGCCAAAGGCGGACTGGAAAACAAAATTGCACAGTTCAAGCGTCTTGCCTCCACGCAGCAAAATGCATACCAGACAGAGATGGTACGCCTGATGAATACCTTGGAAAAAGATGAAAGCAAGTCTGCGCAGGACAGGGACGAAACGGCAGTGAAATACGGACAGGCAATGGATATGGTGAACCAGTCATGGAACACCCTGCAAAATCAGGCGGCAGACTTTATCAAGATGCTTGCAGACAGTGGAAGCGATGTCAGCGGTGTTTCCGATTTGTTTGGTTTAAAGGCATTGAAGGACGGCGAAGCAGTGGAATACGGAGATGGAGAAAACGGATACAAGGGCTTACAGATAGCGCAGAGCAATGCGGTTGCAGAACAGAAAAAAGTAGATGCAATTGAAGAAGAACTGTTTGCCAAAAAGGCCGATTACAGCGACGCCGTTGCAGGAAGGGCGCTTCCCCAGAAATCCAATGAATAAACTGATAATCTGACAGAAAAAGAGGAATCAAAAAATGGATGGGAAAGAAAAAACAGCCATGACGGATATCCATTATATCAAGCTGGTACCCATCGGAAGCGTGAATCCCAATAATCCCCTTTCGGACCAGTCGCGGGCAGAGCAGGCGGCATTGCTGAACCGTTGTCTGAACGACTTTCCGAAAGGGATTATTATAGGGAAAGACATCACCGTTGGGCGTTATATGCTTGGGGAACATGAATTGACGATGGAAAAAATAACCTACCATGTGGGATTTAAGAGAAAACCCTCTTGGGAAGTGTGAGAAGAACTTCCGTAAGATTATGGGATTTTGCAGAGCGGATTTGAAGGAATGTGCGACACTGAAAAAAGGAGGAATAAAAAAATGGACAACCTTACCATAGAAACAGAAAAAAATCAGGAGACACTTAATGTAAAACTGGGCGGCAGGCTGGAGTCCTCCACATCACCAAAGCTGGAAGAAGAATTAAAGAAAAATCTGGAAGGAATTGTGGATTTGAGGTTTGATTTTGCAAAACTGGAGTATTTGTCTTCCGCAGGGCTCCGTGTACTGCTGTCAGCGTCCAAAATCATGAAGAAGCAGGGTACAATGGAAATCAGAAATGTAAATGAGGAGGTTATGGAAGTATTCATCATTACAGGTTTTGCAAATATTTTAACTATTTTGTAAAAAGGAGGAAATATGAAAAAAAGGAAAAATATCCAAAAAATGAAATTTTTTTTTGCCTGCATCTGCATTCTGTTGGCTGACATGATGGGCGGATGTGTTTCCCCTGATGCACCAAATGAGAATGCAGGGTTGGAGCAGGCAACAGAATACGTTCTTTATATCGGTTTAAACGATAAGGACACCTATAACCAGACAATATCCACACAGGAAGCAAAACAAACGATAAATGCCATCTGCACAAAATACGTTACAGGATACACCATTATAGAAGCCCAGGGCGGATGGGTGGATGAGAAATATATGCTCACACAGGAAAATACGCTGGTGTATTACTTTAGGGGAGCATGTGAGACAGATATCCGCGCCATTATGGAGGAAGTGCTTTTGGAACTGAACCAAAATACCATTATGATGGAGGAGCGGACGATTTTTTTTACTTATTACGGCGGTATGTTGGAGGAAAGTCCGTCACAGGAAGGAGGAGGGGCATATGACTAAGAAAGAAAGTAATATTCTGTTGCTCTCCATTACCCTGTGCTGGGCGGCATCCTATTTGTTTATCAAAAACCTGCCCGATGATTTTTCTTCCTACGCGTATCTGACGCTGACCTGCGGCATTGCGGCTGCGCTTATGGCAGCAATCTTCTGGCGGCAGTTAAAAAAATTAAAAAAGAGCGTCTGGATAAAAGGTTTTTTGCTTTCCCTTATTCTGACCATGAACCTTCTTACGGAAAAGGCAGGTATTTCCCGGCTTGCACCGGCAAACGCAAGTTTTCTTGCGGCGCTGACCATTATCCTCGTGCCGGTTTTGTTATTGTTTTTGCATCAGAAGCCCACAAGAAACAATGTGTTGGGCGCATTCATCATCGGAGCAGGCCTATGCGTCAGCACCGGCTTTACGGTAAGCGGTTTTTATAATACGGGTTCGCTGTATATGCTTGCCGGATGTTTTTTTTCTGCTGTGTATACCATAGCGGTGGACAGGTATGCCAAGCAGGAGGAGCCGGTTTTAATCTGTATTGTGCAGATGTTTTTTACCGCCCTGATTGGTTTTATACTCTGGTATATTGAAGATGCGTCAACCTTTTGGGGGATTACATACACAAGGGAATTGCTTTCCAACATTATTATCCTTGCGTTTTTTGCCAAGGCATATGCCTATATTGTCCTGATGTTTTCCCAAAAGTATTCGGATGCAATCAGCGTTACCGTTATAGCGTCTACAGAACCCATTGTGACGCTGGGATTGTCGGTCCTGCTGCCTGCTGCATACGGGGGAGGGGAAAACGTTACGGCGTCTTCCATAGCGGGAGCGCTTATCATTGCCGTGGGGGCGATTGTGGCAGGGCTTACCTTTTTAGAAAGAAAAAAACAGGAAGGGGAAAGGAGGGAAAAACAGAATGCGTCTTAGTAAAACAAAGCAGTTTTTTCTTACGCTGGCGGCCTTTTTGGTGCTTGGCATTTCCTTTAAGGTTATGGTGCTGGTGGAGGGATTGACGGAGGTGAGGCCTGTCAATGCCATTCCGCCGGCAGCAGGCCTGCTTTTTGGTCCTGTGGGGGCTCTTGCCTGTGGTATCGGCAATCTTCTGGCGGATATGGCAGGAACCCTTTCGGCAGGTTCTGTGCTGGGCGTTATCGGCAATTTTACGGCAGCTTATCTGCCGTATCGACTGTGGTATTTACGTTCGGAGGAAAAGCCAAACCTGCACAGCGGCAAAAATATTATAAAATACATCGCAATCTCCGCAGTAAGCGCCGTGACGGTGGCATCGATACTGTTCTTTGGTCTGTATGTCCTGCAGGGCGTCTGGATGGAGCAGATATTTATTATTGTGTTTTTTAACAATTTGGGATTTTCCATCGGATTGGGTATGCCCATTATAATTATCCTTACATCAGAGGGAATTAATGTGGATTGCTGCCCACCGCCGGGGAAAAAAATGCGCCGGAAAAACAGCGCGGAAATGAGGAAAAAATGAAGAAAGCAACGAGATTTTTTTTCACGGCATGTCTTTTCTTTATCATTACAATGCCGTTTCGGAGATTATTTGGACTGACGGGATTGACGGAGGTGCGGCCTGCGGGCGCGCTGCCGCCCGCTTTTGGCTTATTGTTCGGTACGCCGGGCGCATTAGGGTGTGCGGTGGGAAATCTGGCCGCAGATATTATTTCGGGATATCCGCTTAAGGTGTGTGGATATGGATTTGCAGCGCAGTTTTTGTATGGCTGGCTGCCCTGCCTGATGTGGTATGGAATAGGAAAACACAAGGATTTGGATATCCGCCTTAACAGTGTGCGCCATATTATTAAATACATAGGGATTATATTTACGGACGCCCTGTTTATGGCGGTGGCGCTGGGTGTGATGTTGGAAGGGCTGGGGCTCGGCAGGTTTCTTTCCCAGGATACCCTCCTTTTATTTCTCAATAACCTGATGTTTTCCATGGTGCTGGGCATTCCCATCCTAATTTTGGGAAACATGGCAGGAAAGCAGGGAAAAAAGCAGGCTCTTACCCTGAATGTGCGCTTTGTCCTGATATTTCTGGTTCTCAGCGTGATTTCCGCCTTGTTTATGGGAATATCTTCTTACTGGGAAATGTATCATTATGTAAAAGATGCCGTTCAGCTTTGGAACAGGGTATGCATCAGGGTGTCGGCAGACTTTTTCCTTTTATGCGGGCTGTCCATAGTGTTCCTCTGGTATCTGGAAAGGAATATTACCGTACCGATTGAAAAGCTGGCAGGAATTGCAAGGGACTATGCGGATATGGAAAAACCGGAGCAGATAAAAACCGAAGCCATGGATAAATGCGGCAGGCTGGGCGGTCTTCCCGGAGAAACAGGATATCTGGCGTCCGCCTTTTTAAAAATGATGCAGGATGTGGAGCATTATATCGATGATATTACCCTGATTACAGCGGAAAAAGAACGCATCAGAACGGAACTGATGGTGGCTTCCAGAATGCAGACGGATATGCTGCCCGATGCGGGCAAGGTTTTAGCGGACAGGCGGGAATTTGATTTGTGCGCACGTATGAGGCCCGCAAAAGAAGTGGGGGGAGATTTTTACGATTTCTTCCTGCTGGATGAGGACAGGCTGGCTTTTTTAGTGGCGGACGTGTCGGGTAAGGGAGTGCCGGCGGCGCTGTTTATGGTGGTGGCGAAGACCTTGTTAAAGAACAGGACGGGAAATACAGCGTCTGCGGCAGAAGCATTTACGGACGCCAATGAAGGCTTGTGCCGGGATAATAAAAACAACATGTTTGTCACGGCATGGATGGGCATCCTGACCATATCCACGGGCAGACTGGTGTATGTCAACGCGGGACATACCAGACCGCTCTTAAAGAAAAAAGACGGAAGCTATGTATATTTAAAAGAACAGGGGGGCTTTGTGCTTGCAGGGATGGAAGATACACAGTACACCCAGCGCGAATTATACTTAAGTCCGGGAGATATGCTGTTTCTGTATACGGACGGGGTGACGGAAGCAAATGACGAAAAAGGACGGCTTTACGGGGAAGAAAGGCTGTTATGCGCCCTAAATAAAAACCCGGAGCTTGCGCCCGGGAAAGTATTGTCCGCCATCCAATCGGACATAGAAGCATTTCAGGGAAACGCGGAGCAGTTTGACGATATCACCATGCTTTCATTTCGCTATAGCGGAAACGGATACCGCACCAAAACCGGTGTTCCTGATATGACGTACATATGGGGATTTAATAATTTTGTGGAGGAAATTTTGGAAGAAGCTTCCTTTTCCCGAAAATCTTCCGCCAAACTCAGAATGGCAATGGATGAAATTTTTTCCAATATCTGTTATTACAGCGGGGCAAAGGAAGTCACGGTGGGGTGCAGGGTTGTAAACGGGGAAGCCAGCCTGTATTTTGAGGACGACGGAATCCCTTACGACCCCCTGCAAAGACCCGACCCGGATGTAAGCGAGCTGCTGGAGGACAGAAAGGAAGGCGGCCTTGGCATTTACCTTGTCAAAAAACGGATGGATGATGTCCGTTATGAATATGTGAACGGAAAAAACAGGCTGACAATATTAAAAAGATAATACCGTAAAGCGCTTTTTTCTTTTAAGGAAGCAAGAAGCAATTTTCTTTCCTGTCTGGTTTCCTGTATCGTTTCCGCTGTTATTTCTGCCGTGCCATATAGGAAAGCCTCATAGCAGCTTAAAAATTGCAGGGCAGCGCCACAGGCGTTTTTTTCTGACAGACAGAAAGCGGAAGCGCGTTCCTGAAATTCCTGAAGCGTCTCCATGGCGCTTCTGCGCAGTCCAAGCCATGAGAGGAGTTTCAGGTTGCAGGAAATCTCTGCGCGGAATTTATCTGAAAGCGTCATTTTCCGGTAACGGCGCTTTTTCCAAAAACGCTCTGTTACAAGCAATATCAGGCATAGTGCCAGAACTGTTAAGAAAGCACAGGCGGCTGTCCGAAGGAAATGCCCGTTATTTTGCGGTTCCTCTTCTGCCGGATTTGCGTCAGGCAATGTTTCCGCAGGGACTGTGCTTTCTTCCGGTCTGGGAATCCTTTCATCAAGGGGCAGATAGACATTACCCCGGCTGGTTTCCCATGGGGTGTAGCGTACCGCCGCATATCCCGGCGTGGGTTCAAAGGGTATCCAGCCCACGTTATCAATATAGACCTCCGGCCATGCATGGGCCATGTAGGAATAAACGGGGGTTTCGCTGTTATCCTTTACCGGAACGCAAAATCCCTGCACGTACCGGGCCGGAAAGCCTTCCGCCCTTGCTAAGAGGACAAAGGCAGACGCAAAATGAGAGCAGTAGCCCTGTCTGTTTTCCAGCAGGAAGTAATCCAGAAATGTGCCGGCATCGGTAACGGAATCCGGCAGCAGGCCGGGAGTCAGGTTGTAGGAAAAAGAGGAAAGCTCCCTTTCTATAAGCCGCAGTCTGTCCAGGTCATTTGCGGCGTCCTTTGTAACGGTTTCCAGATAGTCTTTTACTTCATCGGAAAGAATCACTTCGCCTAGATAAGTGTCATAAATATTTCGGACATACTGTTCATTGTCATCCGCCGTCTGTAAACCGGGCAGGTCTGAAGCGGATTCCAGAAAGTGATAAAACGCTTCAGAATCCACATTTAACTGGTAATAGGACACTTCATATTCCGTCCCAAAGCCCATCTTCTTATCAAAAAGCAGGCTGCTGCCATCCGGGGTGAGGGACAGGCTTCGGTTATTATTTGTGATATTGTCCGTTTTTAACGGGACAAAAAGATAAGAAGTGTGAAAATAGCGGTAACGGATAGTGAGGGCAGTCTTGTAAAGGTAATCCCGCGTCAAATCCTTGTTGTAGGCCTGTACTGCAGAGCGTGTTTCGGCTGTGTCTGACAGGTAAACGGAAGAAGCATCATGGTTTTCCTGCGTCCATTGCCGTCCGTCAAAGGTATCAAATATCCTTCCTGTCAGGTATACATTTGTCCGTAAGCTGTCCTGACCCTGAACGGTCATAATTAACCGGTCGTCTTTTGTGACATTGCCGGACAAAACCCCGTCCTCCGAAAATCCGCTTAAGGACATATCAAAGTCGTCGTTTCCGCCTTGAAAAATATTCCAGGTCAGGTTCATAAAAGATTCCCGTATCCGGGTAAAGGCATTTTTTACAAACTGCCAGTCGTAAGGCTTTTTGGGGGCAGGCATAATCAGCATCAGGATAAAGTAAACAGCTATAAAAGGCATAATCCATATCATATGAGCCTTTACATCTTTGTTTTTTGTCTTTTCCCACTTAAGCTGTATCCCTTCTACGCAGGTCAGTACTATATAAAAAAGCACAAAAACAACTCCTGCATGGGACAATGTTTTTTTTGCAAACATACAGAATAGAAGTACTGAAAATAAAAGGGCGGAAAAAACTGCCTTACAGGGATAATATTTTTCTAAAAGAATCTGTATAGAGAAGCACAGCAGGGAGATAAATACAACCTGCAATAATTCGTAACTTAGCATCCATTCTGTTATCAGACCGCCGCTTCCCGTGAGAAAGGAAAAATAGGTCTGAAGAAACAAAAGACTTTGCTGCAGTCCGGCAGCCATAACGGTTATACATAGGAAAACAGCAATAAAAAGCAGTGAGACCAGACGGCCCTTTATAGGTAAAAGCAATATGCCGGTGAGCAAAATCATAACAAAAAGGGCGCACAAAAAGTGGGGGACTTTCGGGTTTCCGATTCCCACAAAACTGCCTGCTCCAAAAAGTGCAATGCAGACCAGAAGTAAAGCATGTATCAGGTGGTAGATATATTTTTCTTTGTTTTTTAACAGGTTGCCCATCATAGCCTCCCTTCCAGTTCAGAATCCACCGGGAGTACCATTATTCTTTTCCGAAGGCTGTTCTGTTTCAGGCAGTCATCTGTATTTTCTTCCGTAACCAGATAAACAACCACAATAACGCCTTCCGAAACCAACTGCTCCGTAAGGCTGTCAAAGGAATCGTCCCATGTGTGGAGTATGCAGAATACAATCTTGTTGTTTCTGAAGCTTCCCGTAGACATTGCCCGTGCCAAAACGGCGTGGGCGTCTTCCGACTTGTCAAAGGAAATGGCCGCCGTATTTTGGTAAAAAGCGTCAAAATCATTCATCCCTTTTACAGAATGGCAGGTAATGCCGTTTTGCCCGTAATATACGGAAAAAGAAATGCTTTTATCTGCAAAAAAGAAACCAATTGCAAGCAGGGTTTCCAAAATCTTATTTTCCACGGGCAGATACTCTTTTATGTCGTCGCTGTATCTTTTGGATTCGCACAGGATGGATATGCCCTGCTTCTCCTCGCCTGTTTTATTCCTGACCATTAACGCCTGCCTGCGGGCAGAGGCTTTCCAGTGGATTTGTTTTAAGGCGTCGCCTTCCATATAATCGCGTACCGTGCTGTCCGGTTCTGTCTGCATAAAGGCAGACGCCTGTTGGGATAGCAAAGGGATGTCCGCAATGGAGTCCAGTTCCTTAACCCGTACAATTCTGGGGAGAACCAGCGCTTTGATGGTGCTGGGAACGGCATAGCGGAGCCGGAACAGGTGGAAAAAGTCGGTTATCAGAATTTCTTTTATTCCTACTTCATATTCTCCCCGGTATTTGCATACAAGCTTTGTTTCATATGTAAATTTATCCCCCGGCAGCAGTTCATATTCAATGCCGTCAGGAAGCTTTTCGACATATGAAAAAGAAGAAAACAGTTTAACGCTGACGCTGGTAAAGGCGAAAAAGGAATCGTTCTGCAACACAAAATAATACGGCTGCGGCTGACCCGCCACCATGTTCCTGCTTTCAATTTTCTGGTAAAGCTTAAAACAACGGTAGACAAAAACCAGATAAAGCAGGGAAATGACAGGAAGCAGGGTTACGCCGAAAAAAAGGCCGTAGCTTACCGCACCGCCGTAAAAACTGACGATTACCAGCGATATTATCCACAATGCAAGTAAAATCCATCTGCGAAGCTTCATTTTAGTCCCCAATTCTGCGTTATTTTTATCTCTTTTATCTTCCGTGTTGATAACCAATCGGTTGCGATATAGGCTGCATCTATAATGAGTATGAACCCGATTAACATAAATGCGGTCCCGGATTGGCGATAATAAGGCTTTTTAAGTTCTTTATTCTCATCCATCTGTTTGCGCTCCTCTTGTGAAGCCCAAATATAAGCATTATTGAAAAGGTATCCTTTTTCCTTAAATTGAAGATAGCTGACAACAAATGCTCCTATACCCAATGCTAGAAATATAATGCCGATTATCATTTGAACAGGACTCATTTTACACCGCCTCCACACATCCCGATTGTGATTTGATGATTTTTAAGGGAAACAAAATCACATAAAACATTATAGCACAAAATATACGGGAATTGGTAAACTGATTGAAATGCTTTCAAAAAATCAATGAAAAGAGGACAAATAAAATGAATGTGATTTACGCAACATACAATATCCGCCATAATAGCATTGACGTATACACTTATGCAGGCTACTTTTTACAGATAGACTGTAACAAAGCAGAAGATGGGTTGATGCGGAGGATTCATTAGAAATTTAGTAATATCTTTAAAGAGAGGTTTATTTTGCGCCTCTCTTTATTTTTAAATTATATTTTTCACATTCCAACTCCATCCGTTTAAAATCCAAGCATTGTTTTCTGGCGGAAAAATTCTCTCCAGTAATATATTTCTGATAAAGAACATTATTATCATGTTTGCGGATTTTTGTATCAATTCGTTGTATCTGTGCATTTTCAACAGGTATCATAAGATTAAAATTTAAAACGCCTATTAAAGATTCATTATGTATAATTTTCTTGAAATCTATTTTATCACGCATTTTTTCATGTTTTTTCTTAGGTTTTACATGGGTACACAATACTTGTGTTCATTGCATATAATAATTATGCCAAGAAAAGGATGTTCATCTTTCCCTATCTGTGGCGATACAGAAAAGATTCTATCGTCAATATTATGCAAATTCCGGATATACTTCATATCTATCCGATAAACTTTTAATGGTAACTGTGTCATAAAATTCTCCTGTAAAATATTTCAAGGACTATGTTGCCATAGTCCTTGAATGTTGTGTCACCGCAGCGATGCTAACGCTTTTTGAACGTCCACTTATTGGCAGGACTCTCCTTTAATAGTATTCTACCAAATAAAATTTTTCTATCAATGTTTTTTCAAAATTTCATAAAATCTTTAAATCTTAGCTTCTTCATTTGAAAATACTATGTTCGCAACAAATAATTTTATCCAAGCCAAAGCTTACTCATTTTTGAGTAATCTGTTTATTAATTAATCTAAAATCGGAAGGTTATTCAGGCAGGGAGGTAAGTGCATCATATGATGATTTGTCATAGGAGTTAAAATCATACCGCCCCTCGTCAGTCTTCCCCAAAATACCAGCAGCCATACAGAGCGAAAATCTGTAGTCACGCCGCCTTCTTCCAAAATTCTCATTACCCATTCTTCCGGCACCATAGACTGTATCTAATCCAATGTTAAATTTTATACTATGTGGCGCGTATTTTTTCCTACTGTAATCATATGATGTAGGACGGATTTTGCGGACATTCAAAATAAAAAGAATGTGGAGGTAACAGACAATGGCAAAGACGATTTTTGAGGAACTGGGCGGCAAATACGAGCGGCAAGGAGATTATTTAATACCGTGCTTAACTGTACCCGCCGAAGAAGAACAGCCGATAGGCATATGGGGACAGCGGCATCTGGACTATCTGAAGCAGTACCGCAGGGTTACATACACCAATTTTCTCACAAGCGGCAGGCTGAATACATACCTTGCCGAAATTAGCAGGGCAGGTGCAGGAACGCTTTGAAAGGCTCATAGAGGGCATGAAACAGGCAGAGGGTAAAAGCTCTGCTGTTTTTTGATTTAGTCATATGATAGCGTATTTTGAAAATATTTCTTGACGTTTACTGGTATAGGGTGTATTATTTCTATGACCGGAATGGTATTTTAAGTCATAGAAAGGAGAAAACCATATGGCAAGAAGTTTTACAGAAAGAGAAAAAGAAAACATCATAAGAAGTTTGCAGGAAGCCTGTAAGCAGAGTTGGACACAGTATGGTTATAAGAAAACAAGTGTTGATGACCTTTGTAAACAGGTAGGAATCTCAAAAGGGGCGTTTTATATTTTTTTTGAATCGAAAGAAGCTCTTTTTTGTGAAGTGTTGTGTTCTGTGCAAGAACAAATCTGCAATGTGGCATCGGAGGTAATCAATAAACACAAAGATAAGTATGGTGTTGCTGAAGCCTTAAAGCTCATTTATCGGGAATATGATAAAAACAATTTTTTGTACGATTCGGACAGTACGGATTTTACAATTTTGATGAACAAGTTATCAGAAGAACAGGCAGAAAAAATTGAGGAATCCAATCATATGAGCCAACAGCTTTTTTTGAGCCAGCCGCATTTGAAATTCAAGGTTAATGCGGATTTGGCGATGTCAGTTATTTACTCTTTAATTATGAATATCAAAAATAGGGATATTCTTCCATACAATCACATGGAAACTTTTGACTTTATGGTTGACCATTTGATTGACAGTTTGTATGAATAGCAGGAGGTAGAAAAATGCAAAAGAAAGAAAACAGAGGTCAGCCTATGGTATTGACTTCGGGAAGTATAAAGAAACAGTTAGTGTTGTTTTCTATTCCCATTTTTTTAGGGACTTTATTGCAACAGCTTTATAATGTTATTGATGCGGTTGTTGCGGGGCGTTTGGTGAATGAAGATGCGTTGTCCGCAATCGGTGTATCTGTTCCGATTTATTTACTGTTTGTTTCCGTTATTTTGGGTTTGGCTATTGGTATCACGATACTTCTTGCCCAATTCTTTGGTGCAAAGCAGTTTGAACAGATTAAAAGCTTAATTTCCACAATGTCTATTTTTTTATTGGTTTTAGGTTTAATGATGGCGTTTGGCGGGGCAATTTTAGCAAAGCCGTTGTTACAGATTACCCAGACTCCTGCCGAGCTTTTAGAGCCTGCGTCGGCATATTTAAGAATGGTATTTTTAGGGATTCCGTTTTCAATGCTGTATAATATGCTGGGTGCAGTTATGAGAAGTTTTGGCGAAACAAAAATGCCGTTATATGCTTTGGTTGTATCATCCATTATCAACTTAGTGCTTAATATCGTCTTTGTTATAAATGGCGGGGGCGTCATTGGAATTGCGGCATCTACAATTATTGCACAGGCAATCGCTGGCGTATATTTGTTGGTTCAGCTCCGAAAAAAATTCCCGATGGCAGTTTCAAAGTTTAGTGAATTTGTTTTTGACAAGAAATTATTAGGGATTTCCTTAAAAATCTGTACGCCAATTATTATACAGCAACTGGCAGTTTTTCTCGGTATGCTGATTGTGCAGGGCTTTATCAATGGATTAGGAAATGCAAGCATCGGTGGAATGACAGCGGCAAGCCGAATTGAAGCATTTATTTTGCTGCCTGTTCAGGCACTCGGAAATGCTTTGAGCATTTTTGCGGGGCAAAATATCGGAGCAAATGAAAAAGACCGTATGAAGCAAGGCACACGGTTTGGCATAATGCTTTCAATCGCTATCACAGCTCTGCTTTCCATGATTCTGCTGTTTGGGGGAAAAGGAATATTGGGGTTAATTATCGGCGATAACGAGGAAATGATATTAAGCGGTTATAGCTATTTCCATGTCTGCCTATGGTTCTATCCGATAAATGCTTTGATATACGGATTGGGCGGTGTGCTTTCTGGTGTTGGGGATACACTGATTGCAGGGATTCATTCACTGGCATCTATACTCGTGAAATTGTTTGTCACTGTATTGCTGATAGGAAAATTAGGACTTCTCTCGATTGCTATCGCTTCTTGTCTGGGGTGGTGCGTGGCAAGCGCTATTGTGGTTCTGAGATACAAGGGGAATAAGTGGCAGTCAAAAGCCGTTGTTAAAATGATTCAAAATTGATGGAGGTAGAAAATGAAAACAGAAGTTATAAAGAAAAATAATACAGAGGTTGCAGTTGTGAGCAGTGATGAACTGCTGATTACAGATGTCCAGTCGGCATTAGACTTGATTATGACAGTAAAATACGAAACGGGCTGCACAAATATTGCTGTAAACAAGGGAGCTATTGTAAACGATTTTTTTGTCTTGAGTACTTGTCTGGCAGGAGAAATATTACAGAAATTCATCAACTATGGTGTGAGATTTGCCATATACGGCGATTTTTCAAAATATACCAGTAAGCCGTTAAGGGATTTTATGTATGAGAGCAATAAAGGAAAGGATATTTACTTTCAGCCTACCGCTTCTCTTGCTGTTGACAAACTTTCTGGATGTGCTAAGAACAAAAAAAGAGACAGTTATGAACGCTGATTTGCAGGAGGTAACACATGGATTCAAGCACAGCCGAATGGATAAGATGTCCTATTTGCGGTGGTAAGACACGGGACAAGATGCGAAAGGATACAATACTACAAAACTTTCCTCTATTTTGTCCAAAGTGTAAACATGAGAATTTAATAAATGTCAGAGATTTACAGATAGTAATTATTACAGAGCCAGCCGCTAAGACGCAGAGCCGATGAATTTGTGATATATCACAATTCGTTGGCTCTGCGCTTTTTATTATCATTAGGTAGGATACCCGCCAAATAAAAAAAACGATGTTCAGGTGGGGTTTTTTCCATGCCTCTACTACCCTCCGACTTCGTTTTTTGAAGTTTGGAGGGATTTTATGTTTTTTTTCGGGCAGTAATCTATCTGCTCATGCAACGCAGAATTTATACATACAAAGCATATCGGGGAATATCTCCGCTTAACAGAATATGTATCTCCTATAACCGTGAAGGTCACAGGGCCTTTGCGGTTTTTCTTTTGTCGTTTTTTATCGGAATGTGCCGCAGGGCTGTTTCCGCTGTTGGCTGTCGTTCGCCGCCTTTCCAATCTGGATTAGTTAAATAGCAATCTTCTTGACCTAACGGTCAAGAAGCATCGCAGGCAGAAGCCTGCTCAATTCGGATTGGAGGAAATAAGGAATGGCATATAACCACGGACGTGAGGACAGGAAATGGCATATCTGGAAAGAAGCCGAGGAAAAAGTGCTGCGTGAGCATGGCGTTGATGAAGCGGTCATTGAGCAAATCCGCATGGAGGACAGGGCAGATTTTAATTCCAACAGGCGGTATTACCGATGGACGAGCGACTTCGGTGAATACCTTGAAGGAGTGGCGGACGCTGAACAGCAGGCAGAGCCGAATACCGTTGCGGACTTGCTGGACGAGATTGAGGACGAGAAACTGTATCAGGCACTTCTTACAGTGGACAAGCATACCCTGCTCATTCTCCTGCTGAAAATGCAGGGGTATTCCACAAGGGAGATTGCGGCGGTGACAGGGCTTACCGGAAAGGCGGTTTACAAATGCTTGGAACGGCTCCGCAAAAAATTAAAGCCTATTTTTTATCCTTTCGGGGAAATTTAACCATTTCCACGGGCTATTGGGTGGGAGGGCAATCCTCCCGCTCAATTTTTTTCGTGAGGAAAGGAAATGGCATACGGGGCAAAGACATACACGCTTCGGGAGGAATCCACGGAAAGCGGCA
>ERZ777011.292-NODE-292-length-81200-cov-4.200998_pt1 | contig 81200 bp, 55 predicted proteins | sample MGYA00374964_ERZ777011 | MGnify/ENA primary metagenome ERZ777011 (study PRJEB29310, sample SAMD00008975) | mouse gut metagenome | study: EMG produced TPA metagenomics assembly of the Metagenome analysis of fecal microbiota from mouse which was promoted... | reverse complement strand
CCTATGGACGGCTGTGCCGTTCCATTACAAAGCAATGCATTTAACAATTACCTATTAAGAAACGCATATAGATCTTTACAAACTCCGTGTACTTGTCCCTGGCCATGAAAGCTGTCTCTCCTCCCTGCAGAAGGATCCTGTCCGGTTCATACTCCGAGACATGGGCCAGATTCACCAGATACCCCCTGTGGCATCTGTAAAAGCCGCTGCCCAGCTGCTCTTCCAGGCCGTTCATCGTTGCGTATACCGTGACACATTCCTTTACCGTATGGATGTCCACCTTGCGGCCACGGCTCTCCACGTAGAGTATATCCTGTTTTCGCAGGGTAAAGCTGCGGTTTCTGGTACGGAAAAAGACCTGCTCCGCCTCCTCCCGCCCCCGCTTTTCCACCTCCCGGCAGGCGCGCTCAAAGACCCTGCGGAACTTTTCCTCGGATACAGGCTTAATCAGATAATGAAATGCCGACACGTCAAAGGCATCAAAGACATATTCTTTTAACGCCGTCACAAAGATCAGTACCGCATTTTCATCCTTCATGCGCAGTGCCCTGGCCGTCTCGATGCCGCTCATTCCCTCCATCTGAATGTCCATCAGGACAATCTGAAAACGCTGCCGGGACTGCAGCATCTGCCGCCCCGACTCAAACAGGAACACCTCACAGTCAGGCCTTTGCCGGAGCACCAGCCTTTTCAGCCCGCCGCATATCTCCTTTTCATCATCACAAATGGCAATCTTCATAGTTTCCTTCTTTGCATGCTTAGTTTCCCACTTTATTTACTTATTTCGGCAGGATAAGAAAAATTGTTTCCCTTATGTCACGAAATACGGCAGAAAATGTTACCAATCCCTTGTTCTCTTTCATTTTTTCCAGTATACTGTTAGATAAGACAAGCATTGGAATAAGTTCATTACGGAGGATACTGTTATGTTTTACGACAATAAGATCTGGATCGGCGATTCGGACGGGGAAAGGGTGTGCATTCTGCCCCGGATGGCGAACCGCCACGGCCTGATTGCGGGCGCTACAGGTACCGGCAAAACCGTCACCCTGAAGGTACTGGCCGAATCCTTCAGCGACGCAGGCGTTCCCGTCTTTATGGCGGATGTCAAGGGAGACCTGGCCGGCATGTGCCGTCCCGGAAAGAACAACGACGAGCTGCAGGGACGGATCCGCGGCTTCGGCCTGGATAAATGTGGTTTTCGCTTCCAGGACTATCCCAGCGTATTCTGGGATGTGTACGGCAGGATGGGAATCCCCTTACGCACCACCGTTTCGGAGATGGGGCCTATCCTGCTTGGCAGGCTTATGAATCTGAGTCCCGCTCAGACGGACGTGCTGAACATTACCTTTAAAATTGCAGACGACAATGATCTGCTGCTCATTGACACCAAGGATTTGAAGGCCATGCTGCAGTACATCGGGGAGAACGCCGCCGATTACAGCATGGAATACGGCAATATCCCCAAGGCCAGCGTAACCACCATCATCCGCCACGTGGTAGCCCTGGAATCCCAGGGAGCGGAAGAATTCTTTATGGAACCCGCCCTGAATATTGCCGACTGGTTCAGCACCGGCTCTGGCGGCAGGGGTACCATCAATATTCTGGACTGCAGGGAGCTGGTAAACGATCCTACCATGTACTCCGTCTTCCTGCTCTGGATGCTATCCGAGCTTTTTGAAACCCTGCCGGAAATCGGCGACCCCGAAAAGCCCCGCATCGTGTTCTTTTTTGACGAAGCACATCTGCTCTTTGAGAACGTATCCAAAACCTTGAAGGAAAAGATCGAGCAGATCGTAAAGCTGATCCGCTCCCGGGGTGTGGGCATCTATTTTATCACCCAGGCTCCCAAGGACATTCCCGACGGCGTTTTGAGCCAGTTAGGCAATAAGATCCAGCACGCCCTGCGGGCATATACTCCAGCGGACGAAAAGGGCATCAAGGCTGCGGCTGCCTCCTTCCGTACCAATCCGGAATTTGACACAAAGACGGTTCTTTCCCAGCTTGGCACCGGGGAAGCCCTGATCTCCGTGCTGGATGAGGACGGCATCCCCACCGTAGTTAAGCACTGCAACATATTACCACCCCAGAGCCTTATGGGGCCGGTTACCGACGAGGAAAAGCTTCGGGAAGTCAAGATGAGTAATCTGTACCTGAAATACAAGGATGCCCACGATCCCGACAGTGCTTATGAATTCCTGCAGCGAAAGCGGCTGGACGACGCGGAAGCTTTGGAACGGCAGAAACAGAGCGAAGCGGCGGCAAAGGCTGCCGAAAAAGAACGGGCTGCCGCAGAAAAGGCTGCCAAAAAGGAAGCGGAACGGAAGCAGCGGGCCGTGAAATCCGGCATCAGAAGCGTTGCCAATACCGCCGGAGGCACCATCGGCCGGGAAGTGGGAAACAGCCTGGGAAAGAGTCTGGGCGGCTCCTTCGGCAAGAAGCTGGGCGGAAACCTGGGTGCTTCCCTGGGACGCAGTATCCTGGGCACCCTGTTCAAGTAAAAAACGCGCTTTGCATCCTTAATACACGCGTCTGACAGCGCAGTTTCTTATAAGATAAAACGCAGCCGTACGTGAAACCCCAAAGTGATGGTTTCGTGTACGGCTGTGTTTTGCCCTGAAGTTTGTTTGTGCCGGCTGCGCCGGCATGTCGGGAAGTGAAAGGTGACGAAAACTTCCTGCCTTTACAGCTCTGCATATTTCTTCAGAATAAAGTCCCGGGCCTGCTGATTATTTTCAGGCTTTGTATCCTCCAGAGTGGCATGGATAAACGGTTTCCTTTCCTTCATAAATCTCAGGATTTCCGTGTAATCCATCTCTCCCAGGCCGCAGCCCACCGAGATCATCTTTCCGTTCTCGATCCGGAAATCCTTCAGATGCACCATGGCAATATCCGGCCCCAGGAGGTCTATGGCCTCCCGGAAAACCTGCTCCCGCTCCTGGTAGTTTGCCATGTCCAGCAGGTTCACAGGGTCAAAGATGACCTGGAGGTTCGGGGAATGGATCTCGTCCAGCACTCTCCTGGCCCGCCGGGGATTGCATACAATATGGCGGAACACCGGCTCAATGGCAAATACCACCCCCATGCTCTCCGCATAAGCCACAATCGGCTTCAGCCTCTCAATAAACAGCTGCAGGGCCTCTTCCGTCCCGCACTCGGGAGTAAAGGCATAGGCCGTGTTGGGCGCTCCGGTCTCCGTACCCACCACGCCGCAGCCCAGCCAGGAAGCAAAACGAATATGGGCCATATAGCGGTGTACCGTCTTCTCCAGCTCCTCCCGGTCAGGTGTGGCCAGATTCAGGTAGCATCCCAGCACGGCTATATCTACCTTATTTCCGGCAAACACGTTTCTGATGTACATGGCCAGTCCCGGTGTCAGCGCCTCGTCCGTGGTGGGGAACTCGTCGATAAACTTTGCCAGGGCCAGATGCCCGCAGGCAAATCCCCCCTCGTGGACCGCCGCCACCCGCTCTTCAAAGGGCAGCTTCTGTACATCGTGTAATCTGATTCCTAACTGCATCCTCCTTGCCTCCTCTGTTCCTGTGAAATACAGACCCTCGTGGAATAAACACGGCAGTCCTGCCCCGCCGTCTCCATGCCGGTTATGTACTTACAGTATCTCATCAACGCCCTCCGTCTCAAATGCTTCTCCGTCCTGTCCCTCGATCACAACATGGTCCAGCGTCAGCTTCGACACGTTCCTGGCATAAAGCCCTCTTCTGCTGCTCCTGGGTACTCCCACAGACATAGCCGGCACATCGCACTTGGGATCCTCCGCGTAGCTGACGGAAATATTCCGCATAACGATCTCCTGGATCTTCTGCTCCGGCAGCCCGTCAAAGTAGGCCGCAGCCACGTGGCAGTTGGTACATTCCATATCCTCAAACACCAGCTTTCTGATGGAAGGCGTCCTTTCGTCTACCGGATAGGGCTCCCTTGACTGCACATAGGATGTCTTGCCGTCAGGATCACAGAAATAAAAGGAATTTACCACCAACGGTGTCATCACATGGTCCAGCTCCAGCCGCCGGAATATAATGTTGTCCAGAACCGCATCCTTTCCTCTTCCCCTCCTGGTCTTAACCCGCAGTCCTCTGTCCGTATGCCGGAAAATACAGTCCTCCACAATCAGGTTCCGTACACCGCCCGCCATTTCGCTGCCCACAGTGACCGCACCGTGGCCGTTCTCCATCAGGCATTGGCGGATCCGTATATTTTCGGATGGCGTTTTATACTTCCTGCCCATATAAATTTTTCCGCTCTTCACGGCAATACAGTCGTCTCCCAGAGAAAAACGAACCCCCAGAATCTCCACATTTCTGCAGGACTCCGGATCGCACCCGTCTGTATTGGGGGAATCCGCAGGATTCAGTACATTCAGGTCTATAAACTTCAAATCCTCACTGAAATAGGGATGAAGCGTCCAGGCAGGGGAATTACAGCAGGTCACCCCCTGCAGCGTCACGTTTCTGCAGCCATTGACAAAGAAAAGCCTGGGACGGAACACCTCCTTGTAGTCCTTGGGATTCTTCCACCAGTTCTCCCGGGACGCGTTGCCGTTGATCGTCCCCCGGCCGTAAATGACCACGTCCTCCACACCCATACCGCAGACAATCCCCGTATACATCGGCAGGGGATTGCCCTCCCAGCTGCCCGGATTATACTCCTCACTGCCGTCAAAGCTCTCAATAATACCGGGAAATACAGGAAATCTGTCCGGCTCCGTAAATGCCTTCAGCTCTGCTCCCTGCGCCAGCTCAATCCTGACATGGCTCTTTAAGAACAGGCTGGTAATCCGGTAAGTTCCGGCGGGTATCAATATCCTGCTGTCTTTGGGACATGCGAGAATTGCCGCCTGAATGGCATGGGTATCATCCTGCACTCCATCCCCTCTTGCGCCAAACCGCCGCACATCCAGGGTCACAAATTCATGAGCCGTCCGAAGCTCCACCCTTCCCCTTTTTTCTGTCCCTTCAAGGACTTCCACCTGGTATTCGGTATCCGGCTTTAAGTCATACAGAGAGACAATTGTCCTTTCCGTCGTAACCGCCTCCCTGCCGTTTAGCAGAATATGATATTCCGCCCTGGAATAAAATTTCCCGCCGTCCGCAATCTCTATCACCGCATTTCTGGAGGTGACCATGACGGTCCGCACTTCCAGATGGTTTTTGCCTTCCGATACCCTGCTTTCCACTGTTTCCCGGCCATGCTCCCCACCTGTTCCGCCAGGCACGATTTCATACCGATCCACTGACAGCAGGCAGAGCTCCCCGGCGCGCTTGAGAAGTCCCTGAAGCTGCTCTTTCGCCTCCCGGTCCCATTTAAGTATAGCTTCCCCCATGACCGTTTTAAACATATCTGCCAGCTCACGATAATATTCATATAGCTGGGGGCTTATGTTTTCTATGGTTTCCAGCAGGCAGCTCAGGAACAATACCCTGTTCTCCAGGCTGTCCTCCCTCTTAAGCTCTCCCTGCAGAATCCGCATCTGCGCAAGCAGATCCGGATACCCCTCCTTTCCGTTGTGGTCCGTCTCATAGGCTGCATATACGGGAAATAGTATCCCTGCCGCCCGAAAAAGGTTCTCATCCACGGTATCCGTTTCAAACAACCCGTCCGCCCTTCTGGGAAGCTGTTTTATCTGCTCCGCCTTCCATTGTATACCCATACCTGCCTCCATTCCAAATCCCGACGGCTCCTGCCTGCCGTCTCTGTCTTCCGCGTTACCTTCTCTTGTTCCGGTACAGATTCCCGGCTGCCTCAGCTCCGAAAACGCAGGTACCGGCCTTGCCTTACAGGGTCACGCCCTGCTTGAAAATGGCCATATCGTGGAAGCCTGCCGTCTCACTGCGGACCCACCTGCCGGAGGCTACCTCCACCACGTAGCAGAAAAGTGCTTCCGTCATCTCTTCCATGGTTTTGCCCTCCACCAGCACGCCCGCATTAAAGTCAATCCAGTTGGATTTCCTGCCGGCCAGCCCGGAGTTTGTAGAGATCTTCACCGTGGGAACAGGGCAGGCAAAGGGTGTGCCCCGGCCTGTGGTAAACAGGACGATATGGGCTCCTGCCGCCGCCAGCGCCGTAGCCGCCACCAGATCATTCCCCGGCGCACTGAGCAGGTTCAGGCCCGCCGTCTCCACCCGGTCGCCGTACTGGAGCACACCTCTTACCGGCGCGCTGCCTGACTTCTGGGTACAGCCCAGGGACTTATCCTCCAGCGTGGAAATTCCCCCCTTCTTGTTGCCGGGAGAGGGATTCTCGTAGATTGTCTGGTTATGGCTCTTGAAATAATTCTTAAAGTCATTAATCAGGTTCACCGTCTGGTCAAAAAGCTCCCTGCTGGCACAGCGGTTCATGAGAATGGTCTCCGCGCCAAACATCTCCGGCACCTCCGTGAGTATCGTAGTGCCGCCCAGGGAAATCAGCTTGTCGGAGAAGCGTCCCACCAGGGGATTGGCCGTAATGCCGGAAAGTCCGTCGCTGCCGCCGCATTTCATGCCGATCACCAGCCTGCCGGCACTGATGGGCTCCCGCTTAAACCCGGCGGCGTAATCCATCAGGCCCTTGATGACTTCCAGGGACTCGGCAATCTCGTCGTCACATTCCTGAGACACCACAAATTTTACCCGGTTCTCATCATACTCCCCGATATAGGGCTTCAGCACATCAATATTGCTGTTCTCACAGCCCAGCCCCAGCACCAGCACTCCGCCGGCATTGGGATGGTTAATCAGATCCGCCAGTATCCGCCGGGTATGCTCCTGATCGTCCCCCATCTGGGAACAGCCGTAAGGATGGGGAAAGGCTATAATCTCTCCCACTTCGGAATACTTATCCCCCTGGGCAATCTTCCAGATAGCTGCCTGTCTGGCAATGGCTTGTGCCACATTATTTACACAGCCCACCGTAGGAATGATCCAGATTTCGTTTCGTACTCCCACCTTGCCGTCAGGACGGTTATATCCCAGGAAGGTAGCTTCCTGCCCTTCCTTTCCTGCTTCGGAATCCCATCCGTCTGCCGGAGGCTCCGTCTGCTTCACAGGCTCATAGGTGTATTCCAGCAGGTCTCCCAGCGCCGTCTTAATATTGTGGGTGTGTATCCACTGCCCTGCCTGTATATCCTCTTTGGCATTGCCGATGCGGGATCCGTATTTCACAATCTCTTCCCCGGCGGAAATGTCGCAGATCGCCATTTTATGTCCCGCCGGAATCTCCTCCAACGCGGTAATCTGTCTGGTCTCCCCCTGTACCTCCACCGTCAGGGTTTCCCCCTGGGGAATCGTCTTCAGCGCCACCACAACCTTGTCATTCTCATGAATTTTTATGAAATCCTGCATAATGCTGCCCTCATACCGTTTTCCTTAATATCATTTAAATCAGCAACAACAGCGTCGGTGAGCCCGGGCACCGTGTTCAGATCCCGGCCGTGGAAATCTTCTCTTCCCAGGTATGCCGTCACAAAGCTCACGGTATCCTTCTCACAGTTGTCCCGGAAGAATTCCAGCACCGCCATGTCATCCTTAATATCATAAGTCTGCCCGTTTCTGTGGCCTTTAAGCACGCCGTCCTCAATTTCGGTGCCATGGTAGAACGCCAGCAGCGCCGCAATGGAGAAGGTCAGATGGGCGGGAAGCTTTCCGAATTTGTCAACATACCCCAACAGGCTGGGCAGGCACCTTGCCCGCCACTTGGACACGGAATTTAAGGAAATCGCCAGCAGGGCATGATCCACATACGGATTATTAAAACGGTTTACCACCTCCCCGGCAAATTCCTTCAGCTCGTCCTCCGGAAGAGACAGGGTGGGGATCACCTCCTCGAAAATTGTTTTATTCATGAAATTACAGACATCCTCATCCTCCATGGACTGGCGCACAATGTCATTGCCGCAAAGCCAGGATGCCAGCACAAAGGAGGTGTGGGCACCGTTTAAAATACGCACCTTCCTCTGCTTGTAGGGATGGTGGTCCTCGGTAAAGATCACAGGCAGCCCCGCTCCCGGCAGGTCAAACTCCTTACTGATGTCCTGCCCGGACTCAATCACCCAGAGGGCAAAGGGTTCGCCGGTGACCATGATGCGATCTTCATATCCCAGCTTCTCCCACTCTTCCTGTTCCGTTGCCCTGGGATAGCCGGTGACAATGCGGTCCACCAGCGTCGCCGTAAAGACGCAGGCTTCCTCTACCCAGGCTCTGAATTCATGGGAAAGCCCCCAGTTTTCTATCTGCTGCAGCACACATTTCCGCAGCATGATGCCGTTGTCGTCGATCAGCTCCACCGGAAGCATCACCAGGCCCTTTGCCTTATCCCCATGGAAGGTCTCAAACCTGTGATACAGGAACTTGGTCAGTTTTCCCGGGAAGGTCCTGGGCGGATTTAACTCAAACTGATCGGCAGGATCATACACAATGCCGGCCTCCGTGGTGTTGGATACCACAAACCGCAGAGTGTCAATTTCCGCAAGTGCCTGATATTTCTCATATTCGTTGATGGCATCCACGGCGTCCGCAACGCTGGTCACCACCCTGTTGATAATTCTGCCTTCCCCGTTCACATTTCCCCGCAGAGATACGGTATACTGGCAGTCCTGCTTATGAAAATTGTCCAGATTGCCAAACTCAATGGGCTTAATCAGGACAATATCCCCGTCAAAGGTGCCTTTTTCATTGGCAATGTCTATCATATAATCCACAAACGCCCGAAGAAAATTTCCCTCGCCAAACTGTACTACCCTGATGGGTCTTTCCTTTTTGTCCGTCATTGACCTGTCTAATACCTTCATTTGCAACCTCATCCCCTTTGCGCGCTGCGCCCGCGCGCTTACTTCAAAGACTGAATCCGCTTTTTTATCCAGCCTGTTTTCCCTTGTGAAAGTGTAAGCACTTTCATCTTTTATTTTACAGCCAAAATAAGCTTTCGTCAACACCCTTGTATGCGCAAAAAAATGTCTTGAAAAAAGAATTGGTGTCGGATATAATTTAAAAAGAGATGTATGTAAACACTTACATGGCCTCTATAGTTCACAGGAAGGCATTTAGAAATATGACCATCTATGATATATCAGAAAAGGCCGGTGTATCCATAGCTACGGTATCGCGGGTGCTGAACGGAAGCGGCAGCGTCAGCGAAAAGACAAAAAAGAGAGTACTGGACGTAATCCGCCGCTATGAATACACTCCCAATGCCTTCGCCAGAGGCTTGGGCTTAAACACCATGAAAACCATCGGCATTATCTGCGCCGACAGCTCGGATCTTTATCTTGCCAAGGCTGTCTACCATATAGAACAGCAGCTTCGCGGGAACGGATACGACAGCATCCTGTGCTGTACCGGGTATGAGCTGGAAGCAAAGGCCGCTGCAGTCGGGCTTCTGATCACCAAAAAGGTAGACGGCATTATTCTGGTAGGCTCAAATTTTATCTACGAATGTGAGGCCGATAACCAATATGTGACCGATGCTGCTTCCCAGCTCCCTATTATGCTGTTGAATGCGGCACTGGATGCCCCTAACGTGTACAGCGTCATATCCGATGACTTTGCCTCCACATATGAGGCCACGTTGAAAATGATTTCCGCCGGTATACCGGATATTGTATATTTTTACAATTCCGTTTCCTACAGCGGTAAGAAAAAGCTGGCCGGCTACCGTACCGCCATGGAGGAAAAGGCGCTGTCTGCAAATCCGGAACTGCTGCAATTTTATCAGGGCTCCCACGAAGACATTCCTGCCATGACCCGGCATCTGGTTGGTCTGCATGACAACGGCCTGATATTTCACGGTGTGATTGCCTCGGACGATACCCTGGCACTGGCAGCCGTAAAGTATGCCAGGCTCATGGGATACTCCATACCGGAAGAGTTTTCCATTTTAGGGTATAACAATTCCATGCTAGTCAACTGCTGCGAACCGGAACTCACCAGCATCGACAACCGGCTGGAAACCCTGTGCCGGCATCTGACCTCTACTCTGATGGGGGTTTTGAGCGGAAAGGAAATGCCGAAAAAGACTGTTTTCTCCGGTGAAATCATCCGGCGGGGGACAACGCTCTTTTAGGAACCGGCCTCTTGGTCCGGCCGCCGGTTTGAAATTGTGAATAATGAATTAAACATAAAAGGCCGCCATGCGGCAGAAAGAAGGTATTAAAATGAAAGCATTTATGGACAAGGACTTTCTGTTGGAAACAGAAACTGCCAGGAAGCTGTTCCACGACTATGCGGAGAACACGCCGATCCTGGATTATCACTGTCACATTAATCCAAAGGAAATCGCCGAGAACCGCCAGTTCGAAAACATCACCCAGGTATGGCTGGGCGGAGATCATTACAAATGGCGCTTTATGCGCTCCTGCGGGGTGGAGGAAAAATATATAACAGGCGACGCCTCCGACTACGAAAAATTCTGTAAATGGGCCGAATGTCTGGGCCACGCCATCGGCAACCCCCTGTTCCACTGGAGCCACCTGGAACTGCAGAGGTATTTCGGCTACAACGGAATTCTGAACAAAAATACCGCCGATGAGGTCTGGAAGCTCTGTAATGAAAAGCTGGCCCAGCCTTCCATGAGCGTTCGCAGCCTGATTAAACAAAGCAATGTCACCCTGATCTGCACCACGGACGACCCCATCGACTCTCTGGAATGGCATAAAAAAATCGCCGAAGACAAGAGCTTTGATGTAAAGGTACTTCCCGCATGGAGGCCCGACAAGGCCATGAACATTGAAAAGCCCGATTATCTGGATTATCTGGATAAGCTGGCGGCTGTGGTAGGCGTGGCAGAAATCAACACCTTCGCCGCCCTGAAAAACGCTTTGAAAAAGCGCATGGCTTTCTTTGCTTCCATGGGCTGCTGCGTCTCTGACCACGCTCTGGAATATGTCATGTACTGTCCCGCAGAGGAAGATGAAATCGAGGCAATCTTCTTAAAGCGTATGAACCGCATGACCCTCACCAAAGAAGAAGAATTGAAATTCAAGACCGCGTTTATGCTTTTTGCCGGCAGGGAATACCACAGACTGGACTGGGCAATGCAGCTCCACTACGGCTGTAAGCGGGATAATAATTCGCTGATGTATGAAAAGCTGGGCCCTGACACAGGCTATGACTGTATCAACAACTACGCCCCCTCTTCTCAGATGGCAGATTTTCTCAACGCCCTGGTCCGCACGGATGAACTTCCCAGAACGATCCTGTACAGCCTTAATCCCAATGACAATCAGTCCATTGGCAGTATTCTTGGCTGTTTCCAGGATTCCACTGCCGTAGCGAAGATTCAGCAGGGAAGCGCCTGGTGGTTCAACGATCACAAGGTAGGTATGACCGATCAGATGATCTCTCTGGCGAACCTTGGAAACCTTTCCGGATTTGTGGGCATGTTGACAGATTCCCGAAGCTTCCTGTCCTACACACGACATGAATATTTCCGGCGGATTCTTTGCAATCTGATCGGCAATTGGGTAGAAAACGGTGAATTTCCTGAGGATTACGGAACACTCTCCGAAATCGTTACAAATATTTCCTATTACAATGCGAAGAATTACTTTAAATTCCCGTTGTAAAAACTCAAAAAACCACTGCTCACGATAAAATCTGCTGTGCAGGCAGCTTCTGGCACCGGTATATAGAGCTCCCATCCGGGATCTCTATATACCGATCTCTTTTCCCAGGCAAACAATATCCGGATCAGTTTTCGACAGCTTTGTATCCCAATGCCTGCATAATACCGTCAACGTCATATTCAGGCGCAAAGTGTTCCGCTATGTCAACCACTGCCTGAATGTCTTCTGCGGTCTCTTCCAGCTCCTCCGCAATTTGGTATATCTGTTTTCCCTTTTTCAGCTTCCGGCAGATCAGTTCCACACGTTTCTGTGCAAGGCCCTGTTCACGGCCCTGTTCACGGCCTTCTTCACGGCCCTCTATACGGCCTTGTGCAAGGCCCTCCTCCCTGCCCTCTTTTCGACCCTCTTTTCGACCCTCTTTTCGACCCTCTTTGCGACCCTCTTCACGGCCCTCTATACGACCCTCTTTTCGCCCCTCTTCTCTGCCAAGTTTCAATCCCTCGCTTCGACCGTTCTCCAGCGCATCCTCCCGCATTGCTTCCCGATATAACTCCTCCTTGAATTCCCAAATGCTCACTCCGATCACTTCCTCTCTGTGCTCTTCCAAAAAATCCTTCAGTATCCCCTCACGGATACACTCTTCTACCGTCTGCTTCACTGCCGCCTCAGCTCCCACCTTATCCTGCCTGCGACGTACCTTGTCCACAAACTGCATGTATTCTCTCAGGCTCCTGCACCGGCTCAACAGCTCTGTATTATTCCCGCTGTTAATATTCAGCACCAGAACCCGGATCTCCAACTCCGGTTCCCCCATCTGCACCTCATACAAATCCGACAGTTTATAAACCTGGCGCTCCGGCTGAGGAGCCGTCCCGTTATAAAATACCACGAAATGCGGTGCCGGTATTTTCATCACATTCTGTCTGTACAGATCCCTCTCCCCCAGGATATGCCTGTATTCGTCAGAAACATAATGCAGGAACCTCAGGGGCATGTTGGGGTTTTCTGTAGACTGCTGTTCACACAGGTACAAATCCCTGCTGAAGGTAAACGCCGCATCGTTCTTGTACTGTATACAGATTGTACCCGGCAGCGTCACCACAGTCAGTTCCTCCGGATCCTTATGATCCGTTCCGTTCAGTGCATTGTACAACTCAAGCAGGTTTGCTTTATCCCGATAGAGCAGGCAGAAAACATTGTCTTTGTAGTTTCGATAAATCATCGCCATAGGCATCCTCCTTTTGACAGGAGGGGATAAATTTCCGGCCTGCGCTCCCCGGCAATTGTACGGTGTACCTAATCCCTGCTCCTGTCATGTGAAATTAGTATTTGGGTATGGAAAGCAGGAATCAAGATACAAAAAAGATAAAACAGATTATTTTTCTAAGATAGATTTGCTTCCATATTGAGAATAGCATAGATCCAGCATACTGTCAAGAGTTATTTTCTCCTTGAGTTTCCGCAGTTTTATCCACAGCCCCACCAATTTGGAGCTCCTGTTACCAACAACTTTCAAAAAACAGCAAATATATAAGGAATCCTGACCCGTTTTGTAGTAGAATTAAGGTGTCTAATCAAAATCTTACTAAACAAAAAACAGGAGGACCCCTCATGACTTATTCTACTACAAATACCTATACTTTGAAACGGGAAATTTTATCTTTTTCAAATAAATTTTCTAAAAAGCTTTCTAGACCTGACAGGAAGTTTACCGCCGATATGACATATGGCATCCTCGCTTCCAGCAGCTGTCTGCTCACTGACATCGTAGACCGGCTCCATGAAAAGACCAAAAAGGTCAATTCTGTAGAACGCCTCACCAGACATCTGAATAAGGGCATTCCCACCAAGACCCTGAAGGCCTATCTCTCCACCATCCCCAAGTGGGTCCCTGACGACCCCGTTGTCCACATCGACGACAGCGACATTGCGAAGCCGGATGGCCGCAGGTTTGAATCCTTGGGCCTTGTCAGAGACGGCTTCAAAAGCACAGACACAAAAAATGTCTATGTGAAAGGCTATCATGTCACAGAAGCATGTACCCTCACTAAGAATGGACATCCCGTCAGCATCTTTTCTCAGATCCATTCCTCAAAGGAGAAGGATTTCACCTCCATAAATGACGTGACCTTTTCCGCGATGGAACGGGCTGCCTCCCTCTTTGGGAAAGCCACCTTCGTCATGGACAGGGGATACGATGACAATAAGATGTTCCTGAAGCTCGACGGACTGAAACAGAACTATGTCATCCGGCTGACAGCAAGACGCAAGCTTCTCTTCCATGGAAAATGGGTCCCGGCAGCACAGCTGCGGGATCAGCGCAAGGGTAAGATCAAACTCCCCCTTTTTTATAAAGGCAAAAAACATGACGCCTGTCTTTCCCATGTAAAAGTGCAGATCACCGCTTCCCGGAAAGATATTTACCTTGTCCTGGTCTACGGCATCACGGAGCACCCCATGATGCTGGCTACAAATAAGAAGATCCGTTCCAAAGAAGACGTCATCCGGATCGCAAAGCTCTACTTCTCCAGATGGCGCGTTGAGGAATATTTCCGCTGCAAAAAGCAGGTATTCCGTTTTGAAGGTTTCCGGGTCAGGAGACTGAAAGCCATCAATGCCTTAAATTTTTACATGACCCTGTGCATGGCATTCCTGGCACACCTGTCCATGAAGCCGGAGACGAATACCCTTAAGGTCTCCATCATAAAAACAGCCGCTCCTATAAAGGAGAAAGTACATTTCTTCTATTACCGGCTGGCAAAAGGCATCACAGGCATACTCGCATATGCGAAGGAAGGCATCAGACGCTGGTTCCGGACGAAACGTCCGGCTTACAGGCAGCTGTGCCTGCGGTTACTGATCTGACCTTGAGCAAAAGCGAACATCCCCGAATTCGCCCGGCCTTAGCGGGGCCTGTGGAACTGTGCCCATTTAGGCCTTTTCCACCACCATTCACGAAAAAGTTTCCAAAATGGATGCAAGCTTTGTTCCCGGTTCCCTAGTACTGTCTCTAAAGGTGCATTTTGCGGAAACTCAAGTTATTTTCTCCTGTCAAAATACATTTTAAAGGTCCGGACAGCTCACTCAGCCACCTTCTCCGGAAAAAAAGAGTGCTCCTCTCTCCTGATATATGCACCTGGCGCACAGTTTCCAATGAAAGAAACAAAAAGAACTGCCGCCCCGCCATATTGCCAACTGAAACGACAGTCCTTTGCGCTGTATCACTTTTTCATCCTTATTTATAGTAGTCCTTCAGGTAATCCCTGATGTCATCATCGTTAAATGTAGTCATGTACCAGGTGCCGCCCAGTTTCACCAGCAAGTATTGTGTTCTGCCGGTATCCTTGTCGTAATCCTTATCCCTGTCTCCGTCCTCATAATACTCGGCCTTAATCTTTGCTTCCACAATGGCAAACTGTTGAACCTTATCCGCGTCACAGTCATAATAGTCTTCCATCAGATCCTGGGCCCACTTAAACTCTTTGTCGCTCTTTTTGATCTTCTCAACATCTTTGATGTCAATCTTGACCTTGTATTTAATGCCGTCATCCTCCCAATCATCTTTCTGATCCTCGTAGTAATCCTTCAAATCCTCAAATTCATCCTCATAATCGTCCTTATCATACACGTCAAGAGCCTTCTGCGCCTTCTTTGCCGCAATGGAATTATTAATCACCTTTTGATAATCACAGGCAAATTCCCCCTGTACATAGGCGTTAAATGCCTTCTTTGGAGAACTCCCCAAAGACACGCATAGCACAATCAGCAGACATACCGCCATCACTGAACCAAGGGTGATAAACAACAGCTTTTGCGTATTGTCAGGGGCCTTCGCCATATGATCCCTGACGCCGTTCACAATAGCATCCCTGGAAGCCTCCGCCGCTTTCTTCACAACTGCCGCCGCTTCGGTTTTAGCCGTTTCGGTTTTAGCCGAATCTGCCGTACCTTCACTGTGGGTATCCGCCGCACCGCCTTCAGATACCTGCCCTGCAGCAGGTACACCGTCTTCCGATCCCCGAGCTGCCTCCTGGCTGCCTGCAGAAGCGCTGTCTTCCGATCCAAAAGCTGCCTCGGCTGCCTCCCGGCTGCCTGCAGAAGCGCTGTCTTCCGACCCAAAAGCTGCCTCCCGGCTGCCTGCAGAAACGCTGTCTTCCGACCCAAAAGCCGCCTCGGCTGCCTCCCGGCTGCCTGCAGGCATCTGCGCAGAATCAGGCACACCCTGCACTGCTACAGAAACACTGTCCCCTGACGTGCGCCCTGCGGCAGGCTCGCCATTACATGGGGCGCCACAGGCAGAGCAAAAGTTTGCTCCCTCCGAAAGTTCCTTACCACAATTCTTACATACCATTTCTCACCGGTCTCCTTATCCTCATTGTTATAATAATACACATTAAATGATAGCCTACCACCGATGCTTTGTCAAACTTTTTATGCCCCCGGGACGTATCCGGCTTGATGCCCTGCCCCATGCGGCGGGTCTTTGACTACGTGATCTTTCTTATATCCTCCATGCTTCCCATGACCATCACACTCTCCTCCTCCTCAAAAACGTGACTGGGATGAGGCAGAGGAAAGATCTGGTTCTGTTTCTTGGTAGCCAGGACGCTGACATGGTAGGCCGTGCGTATGGACAGCTCAACCATGCTTTTTCCCAGCCACTTTTTCGGCACTGCAATTTCATATATACCGATTTCCGAAGTCAGCTCCAGATAGTCAAAAATATTATCCGCACCAAACTTGATGGCAAGATGCTCCGCCACCTCCCGCTCCGCATATGACACATAGTCAGCCCCGTTTCTGAGCAGGAGCTTCTTATGCACGTCCCTGGTAGCTCTGGCCACTATATACCTGCAGCCCAGATCCTTCAAAAGCACCGTTACTTCCAGAACCGTCTGAAAATTCTCACTGATGGCAATAACTGCCAGGTCAAAATTACCCACCCCCAGGGATTCCATAAACCTCTCATCCGTAGCATCGCCGATCAGAATCTGCTGAATCACTCCTACCGCATCGTCCGCCCGATCCTCTCTGGAATCAACAGCCAGAACCTGATGTCCGTTTTCCAAAAATTTCTGAGCCATATGACGTCCGAAACGCCCCAGGCCAATCACTAAAACCGATTTCATATTTATACCTCCTCCTCGAAACGCCCTCTGGCGTGAGCTTTAGAAGTACTTTTCACGCTACCCGAACATTTTGCCGCTCCGCGGAATTTCACTTCCCGATGAAAAACGCCGTTTCTTGGTGTTTTTCGGCGTGAAACTTAGTACTTCTTAGCGATACGCCCCCTGGCGTGAGCTTTAGAAGTACTTTTCACGCTACCCGACCTGTACCTTTTCCAGCGGCAGTCTTGAATTTGTGGGCCTTCTGTCCGAAGAAAATGCCAGCAGCATGGTAATGGACCCCACTCTCCCGCACAACATGAGAAAGGTCAGCAGCAATTTGGATACCATTCCCAGGTCCGGGGTGGCTCCCAGGGTCAGTCCTACCGTTGCAATGGCAGATGCCGACTCAAAGAAGGCCGTCAGAAACGGCAGCCCTTCCACGGCAGATATGATTACCCCCGCTCCTACACCCAGCAGCAGATAAGTCATAAAAACACAGGAGGCCGTCCTGGTAATCCCTTCATCTATCCTGCGTCCGAACATTTCAATATTTTTCTTCCGCCGAAAGGTAACAATCACACTGATACACAGAATCCAGAAGGTAGTAGTCTTCATACCACCTGCAGTGGAGCCCGTAGATCCGCCGATGAACATGAGGCAGATCATGACCACCAGGCCGCCCTCCGACATTTTCGTCAGATCTACCGTGTTAAAGCCGGCGGTTCGTGCGCTTACCGACTGAAACAGGCTGGCATTGATCCTCTCACCAATCCCCAGATCCGTATACAGGGGCTGATTCCATTCCAGCGCCGCCAACGCCAGGGTACCTGCCACCACAAGTCCCAGGCTGATAGAGAGCACCATCTTGCTCTGCAGCTTCAGACTCCGCAGCCGGAACCTCCTGTGCAGCACGTCATACCATACAAAGAATCCCAGCCCTCCGATAAAGATCAGGAGCATGATGACAACGGAAGCATACCAGGCAGCTCCGGCGCCAAGCCCCGGAAAAAGCCCGGTCAGGGAAGAAAACTTCCCGCTGGTTCCTCCCATCAGGTCGAAGCCTGCGTTACAAAAAGCCGATATGGAATGAAACAGGGAAAAATAAATGCCCCTGGCCCATCCAAACTCAGGAATCATCACAAAGCTTAACAGCAGGGCCCCCGTCAGCTCCACGGTCAGCACTCCGCCGACGATGAACTTTGTCATACGGACAATCCCCCCGATCTGAGGAGCCGATATGGAATTCTGCATCAGAGAACGTTGATTCAGGCTGATCTTACGCCCGGTGAGGACCATCACCAGGATGGCTACCGTCATAAATCCCAGCCCTCCGATCTGGATCAGGCCCAGAATCACCAATTGTCCGAAAAGGCTCCAGTGGGTAAACGTATCATAACGCACCAGTCCCGTTACGCAGGTAGCAGACGTGGCTGTAAAAAGGCAGTCCGAAAAGGGCGTCCCGCCGGACCCCCTGGCAGCCGCCGGCAGGGCCAGCAAAGCTGACCCTGCCAGTATAATGGCAAGATAACCGCCCAGAATCAGTTTCATGGGCGAAATATTACGCCAGATATTAAATTTGATTTTCCCGTTCCTGCTCAATGACTTAATACTCCATCGCCTTCTCTTCACCGCTCATAACACGCAATGCCCCCTGGGCAAGGGCCAGCAGCTCATCCTCTCCTGCATATACCGTAACAGGAGCAATCCAGCCCGCCCTCTCCTTCAGCACGTCACACACATCCTGCCCGTAGGCAATGCCGCCGGTAAGAATTATCTGATCCACTTTCCCGCTCAGCACACAGGCCATGGCACCGATGTCCTTTGCCACCTGGAGCAGGAATGCCTGCTTGGCCTCCGCCGCCTTCTCGTCTCCCTCATTGGCGCGCTTTGTCACATCCCGCATATCGTTGGTGCCCAGGTAAGCGTTAAAGCCTCCCTTCCCGATGAGCTTACCGTAGATCTCCTTCTCGGTATACTTTCCGGAATAGCAAAGCTTAACCAGGGCACCGCAGGGCACGCCTCCCGCACGTTCCGGAGAGAACGCACCATCCCCGTCAAAGGCGCTGAACACATCCACCACCCGGCCGCCCTCGTGAGCACCGACAGATACGCCGCCGCCCATATGCACCACAATCAGCCTTAAAGATTCATAAGCTTTGCCGATTTCCTTCGCATATCTCTTTGCCACCGCCTTCTGGTTCAGCGCATGGAAAATGCTGCCCCTGGGAACCTCTGGCATGCCGGAATATCTTGCTATGGGCATCAACTCATCCACCACCACAGGGTCAACGATGTAAGCGGGCACACCGATGGAATCCCCGATCTCCCTTGCCAGAATGCCTCCCAGGTTGGAAGCATGCTGCCCCTGCACCCCTACCCGCAGATCCGCCAGAAGATCGTCCGTAACGGCATAGGTACCCCCGGGGATGGGCTTTAACATACCGCCCCGGCCCACCACCACATTCAGGGACTTCAGGTCAAAATTCTTAGAAGCCAGAAGATCCGTGATAATCTGCTTTCTGAAATCCTTCTGGTCAAAAATTGTCTCATACCGGGAGATCTCCTCGGTAGAATGCCTTAAGGTCTCCTCAAACAAAAGATTCTCATCCTCAAATACACCAATCTTGGTGGAAGTGGAGCCGGGATTGATAATCAAACTCTTTATGGACATATTATTTCCCTCCTGTTAATCTGTTTCGCTGTTTCACAATCTTTATTTCACTGCTTTTTTGCTTCACTTTTGTTTTACAACTTTTGTTTTACTGCTTTTGTTTTACTGCTTTTGTTTTACTACTTTTGTTTTACTGCTTTTGTTTTACTGCTTTTGTCTCATTGTTTTCCTTTACTGTCTTTACTTTACTGTCTTTTACTTCACCGTTATTCGATTCCGCTGCTTTTCAGTTTCGCTTTCTGCCTCTTTTCCCGCCTGGCCCGCCGCTTTGACGCCGACCTTGCAGATATGCCGTCCAAAATATATTCCAGCACGCCGCCCATGACCTCCAGAAAAACTTCTATCACGAAATCAAGCATGTAAATCCTCCTATTTTTTCAGCTCCTCAGCCACCACTGCCGCCAGGGCAATGGAATTCACCTTGGTCTCAAAGGTGTCGGAACGGCTGGTCAGAATCACGGGAACCTTGGTTCCGGTTAAAATACACCCGTTCTTTACCCCCGGCACCATATGTACAATCGCCTTGTATACCAGGTTGCCCGCATGAATGTCCGGGAACAGCAGCACATCTGCGTCTCCTTGAATCTTTCTGTCCGTAGCGCCCTTGTGCTTTGCCGCCTCCGCGTCGATGGCCAGATCCAGGGAAAGAGGTCCGTCCACGATACATCCGGTAATCTTGCCTTCCTCGCACATTTTCGTCAGCTCCGCCGCTTCCACAGTGGTCTCCATCTTGGGATTTACCACCTCCACCGCAGCCAGAGGCGCAATCTTGGGAGTTTCCACGCCGCAGGCCCTGCAGACGGGAACCGTATTATTGATAATATGAACCTTGTCCTCCAGCGTAGGATAGGTGATAAACGCCACATCCGTGAGGAAAAGAAGCCTGTCAATACAGGGAACGTCAAACACGCACACATGGGAAAGAGGTCCGCCGGTCCGCAGCCCCACTTCCTTGTCCAGTACGCTCTTTAAGAAATTCTTGGTATCCACCAGCCCCTTCATATACATATCTACCCTGCCTTCATGGGCAAGCTTCACCGCCTTTAACGCCGCCTGCACCATATCCGGCTCATCGATAATCTCATAATCCGCCAGGTCCATATCCATGGATATGGCTATTTCCCTGATCTTCGCCTCATCCCCCACCAAAACCGCATCCGCGATCCCCTGGCGCTTTGCCTCCTGCACCGCCTCCAGCACAGCAGAGTCCTGGGCGGCCGCCACCGCAATCCTCTTCATGGAAAAACCCTTTACCTTTGAAATCACATCGTCAAATCCTTGTCTCATTTGTCCTGATTCCTTTCCGCCTTCCGGCTCTCTCTTTTTCACGGCATAAGCCTGCATTCCGGCGCCGCGTACAGGTCCGCGGCGGACGTGTCCATTCCTTTTTTGCCAAGGCAATGCCGCATAATAAGCGAATGTCCCTCGCCGCAGTATAAAACCGGCAGGGAAATGCGTTCACGAGTATGATACCACGCTACTCGGGAAAATGCAAGATTCCCTGCCGCCCTGGGGTCTCGAAAGATTCCCCTAAATTCCGTTGTTTTCGTCCAGATACAGTTGAATTCGGTTATCTATCACCTCGGCCGTATCCTGGGCCGTCCTGTCGTCCTCCTCAAAATAATGAGACAATTCCTCATAGATAATTTCCTCCAGGAAAGGATACGATTCAGGAGCCGCCGTACACCGGCTGAGGAATTCGTTTGCTTCCTCCAAAGATGTCGTCCCGTCCTGGAAAACAGTCACCTGCATTTCCCTGAACCAGGCGTTCTCCCTTTCTTCATCGAAACGGATCTGATCCGTGGGGATATAGACGACAGGCAGGTCGCAGGTTGACGCATAATCCACGGTATCTATCTGCACTTTGTCTCCCAAATAAATCTCAAAGAATTTCGATACCGCGTCGGGATTCTCAGGATCCTTCCTTACAACCAGGAGGCCGTCCGTGTCCAGGTAACTGCCCGAGCCTTTTCTGGTAGGAAAACCTATATAATGGCTGTCGCCCAGATTCCTGCTCCCCTGATACTCTCCAAGAAATCGCAATGACCAAATGCTTGCTTCCACGAGACGTCCGGCCGGCGCTTTCCCTTCTCCCGCCTGCCCATTCCGGCTCCCGTCCCCATATTGGGCGGCACACTCCAGGAAGCGCACGAATCTCTCGTCTTCAAAGTGGCATTCCATTGCTTCCCAATCAATCAAAAAGGAATCTTCAAGAGAATAATCCACCAATGTCCGCACCACGGCCAGAGGGTAATAATAAGAGGTTCTGTTGTTCATCAGGATTCTGCCTTCCAAACGCCCGGTAAACATAAGGTCCAGCAATTCCTCCAGCGTCCAGGTATCGCCTTCATAGACCCCTCTGTCCACCAGCAGGCTTCTGGCAGCCACTCCCGAAGGAATGCCTGTCATGACGCCGTCTACTTTCCCAAGCTCGACGGCTCCGGGGATCATCCGGCTTAAAGCCTCCTCCGGCACGATTTGTTCCAGATCCGCCAGGAGGCCTTTTTCCTGCAGCAGCCTGGCGTCCGCCCTGGATACATAGAGGATATCGGGTCCCTCCCCGGATACCATCTGGGCCAGAATCCTGTCACGGAATTCCTTCTCATGACCAGCGTCAGGCTTTTCGATAGAACAGGTACAGCCCATTCGGCTGCCGGCCAGGGCGGCGCCTGCCTTCACCCGCTCGGGAACACGTCCCAGGGAAACGACGCGCAATGACCCCGCAGGCTTTACAGGCGTCTCCGTCAGCACCAAAAGACGGTCTTCCCTTCCCGCAGGCTCATAAACCCTCAGTACCGGCGGCTTTCCCTGACGCGTAAGCAGCATGGTCTCCCGGTATTGCCCCTGGAGCTCGATTCCGTTTATCGTATAATCCAATACTAACTGTCTTGCCCCCGTTGCCACATCCCATCGGATCAATCCCAAAGGTCCTTCATAAAACAGATACTGTCCCTGCATAGCATACAGGCGTTCCACCCATTCATGCTCCATTTCCGCCAGAACCCTGCATTCACCGGCCTCCAAATCAAACCAGCAGAGACTTGTGCCCTGATCTTTCCGCAAGGGGAAAATCAGTGTCCCATCCTCCGCCATAATGGGGGTCCCCAGCTGTTCCCCTTCTCCAAATTCGTATTCATGGATAAGCTCCCCATCGGTGTTCAGGACATACAGCGCCTCCAGGTTATCCCGGCGGATATAACTGTTCCCATCCCCATCGCAAAAGAATTCCGCTCTGAAAAAAAGGCTTTCCCGCAGCTCCTGGACGATTCCCTTATCCAAATATACCGGCATTACGTCAGCCGTCCCATCCTTCGACTTATCCCCGAAATACTTTATTTTACTGGATAAAAGCCGATACGACTCCCCCTCTCTGCTGTAGCCAATCAGATTCATGGCATACGAGCCGTCTCCCAGAACATCAAACTCTTCGATATACCCGCTCTCATCATCTATCCACAATTCTTCCAGCGGATACTCCTTCACGCTCCGCTCCATGGCGTCGGTATCATATATGTCCAGCAGCACCCTGGCAGGGGTAAGGGAGGCTCTCGATTCCTTTACCGCGTATAATCTGTATGCGCAGCCGCCCCGTGAAATGCTCCGCCAGGACTCGATTATACCTTCTTTATGATAATCATATGGCAAATCATTCCCTGGCCATGCCACCTGCTCTTCCACCCAAAAAGCCTGCTTGTCTTCCACCTTGCCAGAAAGGGCAAATCCATCTTTTTTCCACTGCGCCGTATCCAAATCAGCTTCCGTGGGCTCCGGTCCCCCGTCCCCTTTACCGCAGCCCGACAGCAGCAGCAAACATACTAAACAAATCAAAATGCTTTTTACTTTCATCTATGTGCACCCTCACTGCGAAAAACTGTTGATATAACGTTAAGCTTAAGGTAAAAAGGCATAAGGAGCCCTCTTACCGCTGCGCATCCAGATATAGGATCTGGCAGATGTGCAGCAACTGATTAATAATAAGTGCACTCTGGTTCTGTATGTACGTGCGTTTCAACGTCCTCATACCAAGATCTGTGGCCGCTGGGGCACATATGATGTACCCTGTCAACCCTGCAGAACACTCTACAGGTATAGGTTCGCTGTCCATCCGAAAAATTCTTCGTAAACGTATGAGAAGTGGTCCATGTACCCAGCGGCTCCGAATGTTCAACAAGTTTCGCTTTGCATACTCCGCAGTACTTATCTCCTACATCTCTTGTTGCCGCCTGCGCGGATGAATTACCGAAAAGAAAAACCAAACACAGCATAGTCAAAAGAATGCCAAGTCCCTTTTTCATACCGACTACCTCCTGAAATATAGTATTTTGACTCCTTATGCCAAATATATTATATGTCACTTTACTTGTTTTGTAAAGCATATTGATAATTCATCATTGCCATTGTTTCCCTCTATTGTGTTTCTTCATCGCTCCTCTCCGTTACTTTCTCTCCGGTGTAATCCTTACCGTCACGCTGCCGCACCCCTCCAGATTCTCCGCCGTGAATTCCCCGTCCGTGGCGACGGATATTTCCTTGGTCCACAAATCCTTTACGAGATAGCTTTTGGCATTGCGGAAATCGTCCCGGTTTACCATTTTTGACCCGATATACTCCAGGATCCTGTCAACCGTAACTGTATATTTCCCGTCTGCCGCCTCCGTGTCAAGATTAAGGAAGCAGAGCGCAATACTGCCGTCTGCAAGGGGCTTGGCGAGAATATCCACACGGGTGTTATCTGTAATATAGGCCGTGTCCGGGTGTTCCGCCTCCTTGGAGCAGTAGATCCGCTTTGCCTGTACCGCCAGCGGATCCTGGTTCAGCCCGATCACGTCGGCATTGGCTATGATCTGATGGATCTCGTCTCCTGATGTCACCCGCCGTAAATCCAGGCCCAGCATCAACGGGGCGTTCATCATACACCACATGGACATATGGGTCCTGCTCATTGTCCGGGTGATGCCGTCCATGCCGATCACAAGCATATCCGGGTCATTCCAGCCCCTGTCCGGCCCGGCATACTCATCCATAATCACCGCCTTGTTGTACTGGGAGGTAATGCTGGCGGTATTATTTGACTTCCACTCTGCATGACCGCTGTTACCGTCCGCTCCTACGGCAAAGGTTATGTCATTGAGGATTCTCCAGGAGCTGCCGATCTTATAGCCCCAGTTTTGAGGCTGGGTCTTGCCCCATTCGCAGATAGAGAGCAATATATCATGATCGGGCTTAGCCCTGTTCAGCGCCTCGTAGAACACCGCATAAGAATACAGCGTATTCTCCTGCCGCCTGTGGTTCATCAGGCGGATTTTATTCTCCCCCGCCTGAAGCATCACCTTGATCCCGGTAGAATCCGTAAAACCCGTAGTGCCGGCAGTAGTCGGCAGCAAACCGTCAAAATATCTCTCCTCCGTATCCCTGTCCCCCACGGCAGCCTGCAGCCAGCCGCCCGTGCCTGCCTCCTGCCCCGAAGCATAGTTTACGGTAAGTAAATATTCCCCCCCGGTGGGAACGTCAACGATAAATTCCAGCTCACTCGAACGCATGCCGCCCGGTGACGCGTCTATATTCGTTCCGTCAATGGTGCCGATTCCCGTCACATAATCTCCGCTCACATTCTTTGCCCCGCCGTTTCCCGTGAGTATACCCTCCTCCACGGCATTGAGTGTCCGGCTGAAGCCGTTTCCGCTGACACGGATGCTTCTGATATTCGGCGCATAGGTAAAACGGGCGTTGGCCCCGTTAGAAAAGGTTGCGTTATCCCAAGGGTAATAGCAGTTGTCCACCTTCAGGAAATCCACGCCCCATTCCGTGTAAGATTCTGCATCCACATCCTCATAACCGCAGGTTCCCACCTGGTCACCGCTGCACAGGGCAACCCCCACATCATTGTACATTCCGAATTTAAGTCCCTTCCCATGGATATAATCCGCAAGCGCCCGAAAGCCTCCGGGAAATTTAACCTCATTGTTTGCCAGCTTTCCATCCACCCTGGCAGAGCAATAACAGCCGTCATCTAATACCAGGTACTCATATCCCAAATCTTTCAACCCCAGCTCCACCATCTTGTCCGCCATAGCCTTTGTCAGCGCCTCCGTATTGCCGCAGCCAAAAGCATTCCAGCTGTTCCAGCCCATGGCGGGAAGCCTGTGGATCTTCTTGCCGGGCAATACCCTGCCGTTAAAAAATGCAGGAAACATATAATCTTTATTGGTAATCTCCATGGGATTTTCCCGGGAAGTCGTCTCCGGCAGCCCATTCTGCTCCCGGCGTTCATTCATAGCATGTGTCATTTTATTCTCCTCCTGTCTGTTCTCCTATAGCTTTCAGTGAAGCTATCCTTTTACGGGCCGCTCGCTCAATCAGTGATACTTGTGGAAGGATCCGCCTGCAGCAGCCCATATATCTCTTCCAGGCTGTCCGCCACGGCATACAGATACTGCCTGATTTCCTCATCGGCCTCCGTCTGGTCCGGCACCATCACCACCCTGCAGCCCGCCCGGAAGGCAGACAGCACTCCGTTGGGGGCGTCCTCCACTGCCAGACACTCCGCCGGCCGTAGTCCCAGCTCCTCACAGGCATAGAGGTACACGTCCGGAGAAGGCTTCCCTTCCGCCACCATGGCAGCACTGATTACCTTGTCAAAATAACCGTCCAGCCCTGTCCTTTTCAGATAGTTATCCGTCCGCTCCGGATCCGTGGCAGTGGCTACCGCCGTGGTATACCCCTCCTGCCGCAGCCGCTTCAGCAGTGCATGGGCTCCCGGCCTGCACCGAAGCCCTTCCCTTTCCAGACATTGGTCAAAAAGCTCCTTGCGCCTCTGCCGCACCCTGTCATAGTCAAAATCTTCCCCGAACCAGCCTTTCAGCCTGGCCGGGGCAAAAGGCCTTCCCAGGCTCCGCAGGGACAGCGTCTGCTCATCGGACATATGATAGCCGAATTCCGCCAGCGACGCCGGCCAGCAGACACGGTAATATTTCTCCGTATCAATCAGAGTGCCGTCCAGATCAAAGATCACTGCCCGTATTTTTGCTTTCTGCACTTCCATCGGCTTCCTCCCCAAAAGCAATCCCTAATTTCCCCGGCGCTTCCTGATCCGCTTTCCCACATAGTATACATCCAGTGCCACCGTTCCCGCAATGGCTCCGATTATAATTCCTTCAATGGAAAAATGAAGGAAGGAGGAGGTGACAAAGCTGATAATCAGCAGCACCAACAGGCAATAGGCCAGCATTGCCGCCGTAAACAGAAGGAAAAATATAATCTCCTTCACCAGATCCAGGGCCGCCTCTATCTTTCCGTTCTTCTGCTTTTCCGCCATATACGCCTCCCTTTCCCGCAAAACACCAGAACCGTTTTACATTTACTCGCCGTCTATCACCCTGCTGCCCCACAGCGTCACCTGGTCCTGCTCTCCCAGGGCCGTGAATACCATCGTCCGGTAATCCGTATTCTCTATCTCCATCTCCAACGCCACCCCGCTGTAATCCTGTCCGTTCATCGTAAGTGTAATGTACGGCGTCCCTGCATCCAGACTCCAGCTCCCGGTGTATTCCCCGTCAATGCTGCCGTCCTCCTTCAGGAGGATCCGGCCGGGCTGTTTCGCCTCCAGCCCCTTATAGTCAATCATCAGCTCATGAAGAATGATTTCATACTCTCCCGCCACCTCGGAAACGGAATAGCCGTCCTCCTTCAGCTTCTCCCCATGGGTCAGGTAAGGCGCCGCCACCAGCCAGCCCTCCTTATTCTGAAACAACTGATGCACCTTGACATAATGCCCCTCGGTGCCGTTGGTGGTTCTGGTATGGAAGACGATATACGCTCTGCCGTCATCATCCACAAAGGCGGAATTATGCCCCTGGGCCACCTGCCCTACGTTAAAATGACGCCACTGATAACCGCCCATAAGGCGCACACCCACAGAGTGATTGATATTAAGGATGTATTTATCATAATAAGCCGAATTTCCCAGGGCATCCACGTACTCCCCGTCCGGCCTCTCAGACCGGAACACCCTGACATTGTATCCCCCTGCCGCCTCCAGGCCGCCATAGGAAATAAACAGGTAATAGTAGTCTCCGACCTTCTGAATGTAGGCACCCTCTCCCGACGCATAGCTTCCTCCGGCTATCTTCCGGCCAAAATAAGGATCCGAATGAAGATTCTCTTCATAGCTCACGGAGTAATCCCGCAGGCCCGTCTCCTCGTCCAGCTCCAGCATAAAGATACCGCCGGACCAGGAGCCATATGCCATTAAAAGCCTTCCCTCCGAGTCATAGAACACACAGGGATCGATGCAGTTGGGCCACATATCCCCCCATTTCTTATTATCCACGCCGTTTGTCACATAGCGTTCCGGGATTATCTCCGTGCCCAGGACTTTGGGGGCGTCCGTTTCCCCGAAGGTCTCCCCGTTAAACCCTCCATAGACTATGGAACCCGCATATTCATAGGGTCCTGTCACATAGTCCGCCGTCAGCATCACGATATTGGACTTCCAGTTCTCACCGTTGGCGCTGAGATAAACACAGTACTTTCCCATGGAAGTATTATAAATGACATCCGGTGCCCATAAATAGCCAAACCAGCTGCCGGAACCGGCATCATCATTCCATTCCCTGACCTGGTTCCTGGTCTCCAGGGAATATCCCTCCTGGATCACACTGTCCAGGCTGACCCAGTCGTAGAGGTTTGTACTCCTGCCTCCCGTAATATGAGTGCCAAGCACATAATACACGCCGTCCAGATCTTTAAAGATCGAAGGGTCATGACAAGTGATCTGTCTGTTCTGGGTCCTGTGCTCCGCCGACACCTCCCAGCGCTGCTGAACCATTTCAAACTCCATCACCGCACGGATCATAACCTCCTGCCCCCCATACTCGAACTTCACATAGGGACGCAGGGTAACACTGTCCCCGGACGCCGCCTGCACGGGAAGGACTTCCCCCGCCATACAAACAGCCAGAAGAAGCGCCAGCGCCCCGGCGCCGCCGCCCTTGCCCTTTCCGGGATTTTTGCCGTTCTCCCTGCCCGAACCGGCCTTTCTGCGCAAGAACAAAACCACCAGCAAAAGCAGCACTGCCGCCGCTGCCACCATGCCGGAAACCGCCATTGCGCCGATGCCTCCCCCTGCCTTCTCCGTGGGAGCCGCCGCGTCCGCATTTCCCCTCCCTGCCTCCGCCGGGGCAGACGTACCGGTATTCTTCTCCCCGGCCGCCTGAAGGGACTCATCCCCCACCAACACCCCGGACAGGGTAACAGACTCTCCTGCCTGTATATCCGGAAAAGAGGCCGGCATCCCATCCTCAGATGCCGGAATCAGACCCTCCGTATTGCTGTAGGTAAAGTCTGCCCCCTTAATGCCCGCCAGCCCCTTCCCGTTTACTATCGTCAGGGTATAATGGATCTCTTCCCCCGCAGCATAGGCGGACTTGTCTGTAGCCAGCGTAACCGAAATTCCGTCTTCGGATACTTCCTTTACTACTCCCCCAGGCTGCTCCTGGGCAGCGGCAACCGCCCCGGGCATGGCCAGAAACACCATACAGCAGGCTGCAGCCAGCAGGCCGTGCTGCCATTTTTCCTTCCCTCTCTTTTCCATCCCCACACCATACCTTTCCACAACCCCGGTCTTCAGCGGAACCGAATATTATTTTTGATGTCAAACACCGGAAAGCCCTTTTCGTCCCAGATAACCTTCATCGCCATGGCGTGCCGGTTGGGATCATACAGGGGGTCTCCTTCAATCTCAAGATAGGTTCTGGCATGATAGACGCATACCGCCGTACCGTCCTCCAGGGTGGTAAAGCTGTTGTGTCCCGGCCCGTATATCCCATACTCCCTGCTGCTCCTTAATACGGGCTGCCGCTCCTTTTTCCAGGCTCTGGGATCCAGCACATCCTCGTCTTCCCCGATACTGAGCATCCCCATACAATAAACCTCGCCGGTGGCGCTTGCCGAATAAGTCAGGAAAATCCTGCCATCCTTTTTTATCACTGCCGGTCCCTCGTTGACCCAGATGTCCCTTCTCTCCCAGTCATAATCCGGCGTGGTCAGAAGCACCTGCGCCGTGGCCAGCTTCGTCGGCGTCGCCATCCGGGCAATATACAGATTGGAGATCTGAATCCCCACGCTGACCTTCTCCGCCCAGACATAGTACAGTTCCCCCTTATTTTCAAAAATTGTGGCATCCAGGGAAAAAGCCTCAAAGGAGTAAATATCATCGTCGGATCTTTGGATCTTTCCCATCTCCCTCCAGGAATCCTTCAGCGGGTCCTGCCCCTGGCATTCCAGCACGTAAGGCCGGATGGCCCACTTATTCTCAGCCTCCCCGGCCGCAAAATAGAGATACCACTTTCCTTTCAGATAATGCAGCTCCGGCGCCCAGACGTGCATGGACATAATGCCTGTCTCATGGCGGTGCCAGACGGTAATCTCCTCCGCATCCCGCAATCCTGCCAGTGTATCCGCCTTTCTTAATATAATCCTGTCATACGCAGGCACGGAAGCGGTAAAATAATAACTGCCGTCCGTATGCCTGTATACATAAGGATCCGCCCTCTGCTCAATAAATGCCTGATTGTACGCTGTCATCACACCGTTTCGTTTTTTCTCCTGCTCCCTATGATCTGTTCCCATATTTACCTCCCATTCCGCCGCAAAGAAAGGTATGTAAACCCACCTCGTGTGTAAACACCCTTCCCCGGCATTTTATTATATGCAGGTCCGACTGTCAATCCCCGTTGACATACTTAAAGACTATATGCAGACACTCCTCCGGAGCCGCCGGTTTTCCTGTCTTTTACGAAGCAGGAAGTCTCCTTCCCGCTTCGTAAAAGACACCCCGGATCGCAGACCTGCGCAATCCGGGGATAACCTTCCCGTCATGCCGACACAGTCGGCACAAACAATTCGTAAACCTTTTATTCCACGGACATCAGCTCAATGTATGCCTGCTCACCGGTCAAGAAGAAATAGCAGGGCGCATCTGCTGTCAGGGTAGAGGTAACGGTAGCTTTGCTGGTCATCTCATTGCCCTTACGGTCTACAAAGGTGGTATCAATTACAATTTCGCTGCCGTTTCTGGTGATCACCATGGTAACGTCCACATCCCTCATGGCATCCTTCCAGGCATTCCAGTCATCTCCCCAGCTGTTCTCAAAGGCTGCCGCATAGCTTGCGTCGCCCCAGCCGTAGATGTCCGCACGGACTACCGCGTACTCTGCATATCCCTCGTAATTATCTGCGGAGGGCGCCTTGTCTGACGTAGTCTGGGTGTTGGTAAATGCCACCACATAGTTATGATAGTTCTCTGCACCGCTGGAATAGTTCTTCAGCTTGACTGTCTTACTCTCCCCTTCCTTGAGTTCATAGCCGTTGGTAAACTCCTGCCACCAGCCAAGGCCGAAGGTAGTGGTACCAAGGGTCTCCTTCGCTGCAGGATCAGCCTTCACATCAACGCCGTCTTCCACGGACAGCAGCTCTACATAGCTGTTCTCACAGGTAAAGAACATATAGCAGGGATCGTCAGCCGTCATATCTGTCTCAACCTTTGCAATCATCATGTTGTCAAGGCCGTTATAATCCACGTTGTGAGCCGTAATATTCAGGATGTTATCCTCTCTCTTGACCTCAACAGTCACGTCAGCATCCACCATGGATACCGTCTTCCAGCTGTCCCAGTTGCCCCAGGTCCAGGTAAAGCCAAACTTATCGGCCTGGTCATTGCTGTTCACTTCACCCATCCAGCCATAAGCGTCCGCCCTGATTGCCGCCCATTCCCTGTGAGCGTCGGATGCAGTATTGGGATCCTTGTGGGCTTCGGAAGCCTCATTGGCAAATACCATCACATAATTGTGCCAGGTCTCCAGTCCGCTGGAGAAATTGTTCAGCTTGAACACTCTGGTTACTCCGTTGGGAATCTCATATGCGGAGGTCCAGTCTGTCCAGAAGCCTGCATTCAGATCCGTATTGCCGATAGCCTCCAGTGCATTCTCGTCAACCGTCACTTCAACCTCTCTCTCGGGAGGATCGAATTTCACGGAAGGATCCCCTGCTTCATAGAGGGTCTTTACCTGCCCCGGTGTCAGAACGGTGTCAAAGATATACAGCTCATCGAAAGCTCCCTTTAACATTGCGTCCCAGTAGTTCACGCCCAGCAGGAAATCAAAGTTATCGGAAGGAGCCATGGTGCCGCCAATGATATTAACCGGCTTCTCCACTGCCTCACCGTTGACATATATGGTAGCGTTAATCTGGTTTCCGTCTTCGGCCTTCTGGGAAGGATCCACTACCAGCGTAATGTTGATCCACTGATTCAGATGCGTGTCACCGCTCTCCGGATACCAGTTGGGCCAGGGGGAACCCTCCGCATTCTGATCATAGGACCAGACGCAGGGAAACTCCGATGTGCCTGACCAGTCCGCCCAGGTAATGTTCAGATAGTGCTGGCCGCCTGTGGCGTCACCGTGCACATCAGGACCGTACTGGGTGGTAGGCATGTAATTTGCGTTTCTGTTTGCATACATCCAGTAGGAGAGGGAATAGGTGTCGCCCACGCCGTTCACTTCACTCAGTTTCAGGCCGTAGGTACCGTCTATGTAAGCCGCCTCACCCTTGACACCGGGGATGAAAACCACTTCCTTTTCCACGGGGTCGATGGTACCGTCTCCCTTTTTCGCAGGGGTAATCCCCGCAGTACCGTCCGCCTTGTCAAAGGAATAATAATACTTGGGAGCAGGAAGCTCCTCTGCCTGAGCAGGCTCCTCTTTGCTGGGCTCCGGAGTTGTTTCCGGGGTTGCTTCCGGAGTGGACTCCGGACTTGATTCCAGGGTCTGGTCTGTACCGCTGCTGCCGGAATCACCGTCATTGTTGCCGCAGGCAGTCAACGCTGTGGCCGTCATGGCTGTACAGAGCAGAAGTGCTAAAATCTTCTTTTTCATGTTGATCCTCCATAATAAAAATATTTATAGTCAGGCGCACTTCCTGCTTATGGGACACTTATGGGAAACGCGCCCTGCTACCTGTAAGTATCTGTAATTCCCTTTCTACTGTGCGAAGGAGTCCACCACTGCCTGATACTGTGCCAGCTCCTCGTCGGAAAGGACATCATAGCCTCCGGGGCCGAAATAAGAGATCATTGCCTCCGCGTGATGGTAATTAGCCTGGCTGGTAGCCTCATCCACATAATCCGCCGCCTTGGCGCTGCCCTTGTCTACCAGGTCATGGATACCGATCTTGTTGAAATACTGGTCACAGAAGTTCCAGTATCCGGCAATGTTATACCAGCCGTAAGGCACGGGCCTGGTCACACTTGCAAAATAATCATCCCAGTAAGGCTTGCGGTCGTCCTGAGGGAACAGGGCCTTGTAGCCCTCCCAAACCTCTTCGTCCAGAGTAATGGGCATAGGCATCTGCGCGTTCTTTAAGGGCATACCGGAATCATTGGTAATGCTGGTGTCGGAATAAATTTCCAGCCTTGCCTTCCAGCCGTCAATTCCCCAGCCCATGAACTTTAAGAGCAGATATGCCTCATAGGGATGCTTACAGGAGGTGGAAATGCCGCCCATATACATGGTGGCAATGACGTTATGCTCCTTCTCATCCACCACATTGGGGGTAACGTAAGGAACGATGTCCAGGCCGTACTGCTCCTGGTATCCCTCCTGTCCCCACAGGTTCTGATAGGTCCAGAAGCCCTCGGAGAACACCGCCACACGTCCGGTAGCGCCGAACCAGGTACTCCAGTTGCCGGACCAGGCTTCCATTTCCGCAGTATCCTGCTGAGGCGCAACATAGCCGGCAAGCTTTAAATCTGAAAATTCCTGCTCTCCCACCGCCCAATAGGACAGGTCAAAATCCGTGCCGTCATAGCCGAATTCACCTTTTAAGGCTCTCTCCTCCGGGGAGCAGGCAGCAATGCCGTAAAGGGAATCCAATCTGTTGTAGTACCCCAGGCCGTAATATTTCATGCCGGTACGCTCATCCCTTGTGGCATCCTTAATCAGCTGGATCATCTCCGCCCAGGTCCAGTCCGTTCTGGGCATCTCCAGATTCAACGTCTTAATCACGTTTCTGTCGATAAAGATTGCGCTGGGCCAATACATCATGGGCATGGCAAACCTGGCACTGGTATCAAAGCAGCCGATACCGTATTCCTCAATGGTAGGCATCAGGTTCTTGTTCTCCGGATCCGCATTATAATACTCGGAGATGTCTGCCCAATACATATTTGCCAGTGCGGTATCGGAGTCCGTACCCTCAAATACATCGGGGAAGGTTCCTGCCGCCGCGGCATTGGAAAGGTCCGTGCTCATATCCTCAATTACCCGGTGCTCCACCGTAATGTTGGGATACATATCCATGAACTTCTCTGCCAGAAGCGTGACGGTGGTAGGATCCTCATAGTGCCAGAAGGTCAGGGTAATGTCCTCCGTGGTCACGCCGTCCGCTCCCCCCTGCCCGCTGCTCTGGGCATCGCCGCCACCCCCGTTGCCGCCGTCGGCATTGCCGTCTCCGCCGTTGCTGCCGCAGGCCGCCAGTCCCAATACCATGGAGCCGGCCAGCAGCAGGCTTAAAATCTTCTTTTTCATTCTTTTTCCTCCTTTTTTATTCTCTAAAGACTCACATGAGCCAAAGAAACTGTAAAACTGTAATAATATAAACAGTTTTCGCTGTACCCCTATTGGTGCAAGACCGGAAGAATGACCGCAGGGCATTCTTCCAGGTGAATAGGTTTCGCTGCGCGAAACCGTAGAAAATCTTTGTCTGCGTACTTTGCAGACTTAGATTTTCTTTTCACCTTATTCGCCGGTAATACCTGTCCTGTCGATGCTCTCCACGAAATGCTTCTGCAGGAACAGATACATAATCAGCAGCGGCAGGATCGAAAGGGCCGTAGCCGCCATCCGCACGCACTCGTTTAAGTTGGTGGCCGCGTCTCCCGTCTGCGCCATGGTATTAAAACTGGTGTCAAAGTTGCTCAGCTGCACCACCAGGTTCACCCAGAAGCTGTTGGCCGAAAGCCCCTGTACATACAGGCCCGTGAGATAAGATTCGTTCCAGTACCATACAAAGGAGAACAGGAACACCGTCAGAATCGCCGGCCCCGCAGAGGGCACCGCTATTTTGACAAAGGACTTAAAGTATCCCGCGCCGTCTATCTGTGCCGCCTCGATCAGTACCTTGGGCACCTGGCGGAAAAACTGGTAAAAGATCAGGATGAAAATGGCCGAATTCAGTCCGTTGCCAAATAGTGCCGGCAGTACAAACCCCCAAAGGGTTCCCACAATCTTCATGTTGTTATACAGCACATAGGTGGGAATCATCGTGACCTGGCTGGGCAGGATATAGGAGAAGATCAGCAGACCCAGCAGGATCTTCTTCCCCTTAAACTCAAACCTGGCAAAGCCATAGCCCACCAGCATACACACCGCCACATTGCACAGGGTAGGCACCCCCGCAATTACCACTCCCTTTAACAGGGAAACCCAGAAATCCATGCTCTTTCCGGCATCTATGTAGTTCTGGACAAACAGTGTGCTGGGGATCCACTTTACCGAGGAATCCAGCAGGTCATCCCTGTTCATGAAGCTGGTACTGAACATGTAAAGGATGGGATAGAGATACACAAAGCCGATGCAGATCAGCAGCCCGTAAACGATAATCTGCTTCCCCGCGCCTTCCTTCTCCTTGGTGCCGAAGACAAAACGGTGCAGCTTTTCCCTGGTAAATTTATTCTTAATAATCTCCGCTGCCGTCATAGGTGCGGTAGCTCCGCTTCTTCCTTGCTTTTTCGATTTTCCTGGCATTTCTGATTCCCCTCCTTTCGATTCTCTTTACGGTCCTTGCCTCTTTCTTCAATTCACGCTTATGACGTTTCACCTGCCTGTCATAAATATCCTTCTTCGAGCCCAGCAGCAGGAAGAACAGCAGGACGATCAGCGTCACGATCACGGCGTACATCCAGGCCATGGCCGACGCGTACCCATACCCTTTCTCCTTGGTGCCGGAAAACATCGCCGCCTTAATCATGGTAATCAGCGAGTTCTGCTCATTGCTGGAGAGGAAGATTACGGAATATACCGCATTCAGCAGGATCATGGGCTTGATGGTGGGAAGGGTAATCTTCCAGAAACATTCCCACTGGGAACCGCCGTCAATCTTTGCCGCCTCGTACAGCGCCGGGTCAATCTTCTGCAGAGCCGACAGGAATATCAGGATCTGCACTCCCGAATACCACAGGATCATAATCATGTTGGAGAAAATATCTCCGATGGATTCCGCCATGCTGTGAGGCAGGAAATTATCCAATGCCGCCTTGACAGACTGAATATTCATGGCAGGAATCGTGGCAGCCCCCTCACTCACCAGCATATTCATCACCGGACCGCTGACAATGATCACCGGCAGGAAGAAGATCAACCTGAAAAATCCCCTGCACTTAATATTGCCGTTGAGCATGATGGCTATCATCAGGGCAAAGACCACAATGACGGGAACCTCTACAATGGTCTGCCACAGATAGGTCACGATCTGCTGGGGAAATTCCGGATTCTCCAGCCAGATCTGGGTAAAGTTTCCGGTTCCCACGGGGATGAACTTTGTCCCCAGAGGTGTGATCCTGATGTTAAACCACATATAATAGAAAGACTGGCACAGAGGATAAAGCATAAAGGCAACCACTCCGATTACCCAGGGAAGCACAAACAGCCATCCGGCCCTCGCCTCTCTCTTTTCAAGCTTGCCAAGCTTCACTTTCGGTTTTTTGATTTTCTTTTCATTCTTCATAAACGCTCCTATTTACTTACCAGGTAACTCATCCCATCCAGCGTGTACCCATCCGTACTCTGTTGCTCATTGCTATAGTTCAGATAGATCTTCACACCGTTGTCATAGGTTACTACGGTAATGCCTCCCTCCCTGATCTCATGTCCCACGATTGACGCTCCCGCCGTTTGCTCATGTACCGCTGCCAGCTCCTTTGTATAGGAGATAATATCGTCCCGGTATACGCTGTACTCGGAGCTGTAAATATCGCTGGAATTGGTATAGATCAGGTCTGCCGAGCTGGCCTTTGTAATCAGGTAAGAAGGGCAGGTACCCGTCTCCACCATCTTCAGGAAGAACTCCTGCTTGTTGGCCTCAAAGTTCACATACTCGGAATATACCGGCATGACCCCTTTCAGCACTATGGACAGGAACGGCACGCTCTCGTCCTCGAAAATGTAGCTTGACGTATACAGCGGCATATCCAGAAAGCTTTCCGTGTGATCCCACAGATAAGCAAAGGGCTGCTCCAGCACCAGATCCATGGCTTCATCCGCCTTAGCCACCGTGTTGTAATAGCTTTCCGCACACTGGTGTCTGCTGTAAAAGGTTCCGCTGTAATTATAGGAGTAAAGGTGATCGGAAATACCGCCCAGCGCCAGCCTGTTCACCCCGTTCTTCGTATAGCTCTTCAGCAGCTTGTTCAGCAGGTAATCCGTCCTGGCAGGCGTCAGCCACATAAACTCCTCATACACGTCCTTGTGGGTCTTTTCTTCCAGCTTTCTTTTATTGATCTTCTTCACCACATTAAAGGTAGCATTCTGCTCCGTAGGGTTAATCCGCAGGGCGTCACTGTAAAGGTACAGCTTGATGCCCTTGTCCCCGGAGTCCTTCATAAGCTCTTTCAGGCTGCCCGTGCCCCCGATCTCGGAAGCCGCCTTGCAGGCAGTGACGGGAACATTGTACAGCCCTCCCTTCTGCCATCCCTTATATAAGCTTAAGAGATCCTTAACCCCCTGCTGTTCCAGATCCGCATATATTTCCTTTATATCTTCCACCGTAGTCATGACCACGGCGCTGGTGCCCACAACCCAGGCCTCACGCTCCGTTCCCAGGAAATCCACCCTGGTCCGGTATTCGTCCGGCACGGCCTTCAGAAATCCCCCCTTCAGCAGATAATCCCTGTAAGCCCTTGCCATACCGCAGTAATTTGCCTGGTCTCCGCTTAAGAACAGGTAACGGACCTGCAGATCCGAGTGGCTTCTGTCCACCTCCACCATCTTGAAGGAGCCCGACGTGGAATTATTGCTGGTAGGCTGGGTATAAAGCCGCCGTTCCGTAAAGCGGGCGAAAATCCTGTTATAATCGATGCTGACACCGTTAGGGGAAGCCTCAATCATGGCTCTCTGATCCCCCTCTTCCACCACCGCCAGATAAGCGATGCCCTCTCCGGTGTGAGCCATGCCGAAGACCGGCGCAAGAATATTGTTGGCCTCGTTCACCATCTCGAATTTATCCCGCCAGAGCCTGGTAGTATCGGAATCTACAAATCCTGTATCCGTTCCGTAAACCATGCCCGTATAGCCGGTGCTGAAACGTCCCTCCTTGTCATCCAGGTAGATCAGGGCCCCGTTGCCGTCAGGAAGCAGCATATAGCCTTCCTTTTCGTCCAGATAGCTGTAACCCAGATAGGGATACAGGGCAATGGTGCCGATATAGGCTTCCCCCTCCTCCACTATGGATTCATCAGGAATTCTGGCCGTGATGCCGTCCTCATTTAAGGTGACCTCCAGGGTCATCCCCAGCTGATACTGTTTCCAGTAGATCCTGGCGGAAAATCCGTTTTCCGTGTAGGTGACCTCCTGGGTAATATCATCGTTAATCAGGTCCGCCTGCTGGGTATCCACGTTGGCATAGATCAGATTCAATACCAGCGCCGACTGCATGGCTCCCTGCCAGAGGGCATTATTTTTCCCGTCGTCGATGCTCACCGCGGATTCCATATATGCGCCGGAGGATTTGTCATAAACCATAATTGCCAGACCCTCCTCCCTCATATAAAGGGCATACCTGTCGTTTTCCGCCGCCAGCCCGTAATCGCCTCGCTCCTTCTCCGCCGCCTGCACCGTAAGGGGCGCTTCCGCCAGACATCCGAACATCGGGACAAGAAGCAGGGCAACAAGGACGGATGCAATTATTTTTTTGAATTTAGTTGCCAATCTTGTACACCACCTCTCCAAATAACGACTGTACGAAGTCGAATACCTGTGCCCAGAGCACGTAAATGATAAATGCCAGCAACAGCGCAATCAAGATCGTGAAAACCGTCAGCCCGATGATCTTCACCGTCTCTTTGATTGTATAATTGTTGATCTCCCTGACGGAGATAAACACCAGAATCCCGATCCAGATAAACATGAACAGGGTTGCAAAATCCACAAAAAAGGCCTCATTGTAGGTAACCACATGGGATATTGCAAATATTACAGGCATGAAGATCAGGTAAGGCGTCAGGCTGTAAATGAAGGAACAGTAAATATGTTTCAGCTTTCCTTCGCCGTCATTGATGGTACACATCAGGTAGTTACAGCCGGTGATCAATGCCAGTGCCACCAGCAGCAATCCCACGTCGGAGAATATATCAAAGTACCCCTCCCGCACCGTCTTAAACAGGAAACCGCAGAAATACTTATTGATCACATAAAACAGGATTCCTGTTACCAGCATGATATTTGCACTTGCCAGCGATACCTGGTTCTGTCTCTTAATGCCGTAGCAGCCGTCGATGGGATGCCTAATGAAATAAAACATGTACCGCAGCTCCCGCATCAGCTTCCTCTCGCCCAGCCATTTCAACGCCGCCTTCGGCCCTTTTAAGATCCCCCATCGTTTGTCCGCCAGACCCAGAAGCTTCTTTACCAGCCAGAGCCCGACGAGCAGGAGAATCACCGTCACCAGGTTTCTCTTCAGCCAGTTATTGCGGATTTCCCAGAAGGCATCGGAATAGCCGTCATAGTCCTTGGCCAGCTTGGCGTAGCGGATCGCCCCGTCATAATCCTCCTCCTGAAGCAGCGCCTTACCCATGGCCATATTGGCGTAATCAAACAGGTTGTTCATCCGCAGCACCTGGTTTAAGGGCACCTTGCTCTCCGTATACCTTCCCTTGGAGAAAAGGTACAGTGCATCATGCAGATGTTTCGTAAACTCTGTGGGTTCAAACACCTGGATCTGCGCTTTGTCGGAATCCAGGATATAGATTTTGTCCTTACCGTCTATCTGGATAGCCTCCACCTTGGTGGAAAGACCGATCCTCTGCTGCCCGTCGTCACTGCCGCCGAATACGAACAGCAGATCTCCCTCGTTGTTGTACTCATATATGTAACCGTTGGTAGAGGCCACGAACACATTATCATGGTTTCCCACCGCCACTGCCGCCGGTACCGCTTCATAGGAGTCACACTCGATCATATTGACGCCTGCAATGTTCAGGCGCTTTAAGGTGTCATACCCCTCGCCTCTGGTCACCGTGTATATCAGGCCCTTCTCGTCGATGGCCATATTGTCCGGCGTGGAGGGCAGATTTCCCAGGGACTTCGCCCGCTGGGCATCGGTCTGGATGGCCCTCCATATAATCCTCCACAAGGAAGCGCTGGTACGATTGGTACCGAAATACCCCAGAAAAGTTCCGCCCTCTACCGGGCTGATCTGTACGATACCGTTATTATTGGATTCACAAATGACATACATTGTGCCGGATTCGTTTACCACCACCTTCAAGGGCAGAAAATCCAGATCTCCTCCGTAAAGCGGGTGATCGGGCTTACCGTAAGTATGTATCAGCTCCCCGTTCCCGTCAAACACAAATATGCTCTTGGCGTCTCTGTCCGCCACATAGCAGGTATGATCAGCGGTCACATACATGCCCCGGGGATTCACCAGGATGCCCTCACCGAAGGCAGCGATCAGGTTAGCCTCCATATCCGCCACCACTACCCGGCGGTTTCCGCTGTCCAGAATATACATATAGCCATCGTCAGTCAGGGTGAAATCCGTGGGAGCAAGCAGCGCCTCCTCCCCGATCTTGGTTATCGTCTGATAGGGCAGGTATGCCGTCTGGGTCTCCGTCACATAGCCGTCGCCGTCAATGGTATAAGTCCTGTAAGGCGAATCCGCCTGTACCTTCATACTGTCCGCTGCCACTCCCAGGAATAACAGGAGTGCAGTCAATGACACGAAAAGTTTTTTCCATGCTTTTTTCATCAATCTACTCACCTTTCCTGTTTACTTGATACCGGAGTGCGCCATGGTATTCATGACGTTCTTCTGCAGGATGCAGAACAGCACCAGATTGGGCACAAACATGATCAGTGAGGCTGCCGCCGCCACACCCTGGCCGGCCACGGTATTATTGGTGGTAGTGCTGGTCAGCGTATTCATATAAAATGCCAGTGTCTTCAGGCCGTCGTCATTTACGTAATAATTGGAAGCCTCCATGTTGGTCCACACCTGCTGGAAAACCAGGATCGCGGCAGTGGCAATAGCGGGCTTGATCAGCGGCAGAATCACCTTTGTGTAAATCTGCAGCTCCTTCGCCCCGTCCATATAGGCCGCCTCGATCAGCGAATCCGGCACCTGGTCCACAAACTGCTTCACCAGAAACAGCGCCACCGGCAAAGGAATCAGCGGCAGAATCTGTGCCCAGTAGGTGTTTGTCATATGCAGCACGTTGACCACCAGATACCTGGGAATCATCACCGCCACGGGTACAAACATCAGGGCCAGCTGGTTGATATTCATCAAGGCGAACCTGCCCTTGAACTTCAGCTTCGACAGGGCATATGCTGCCGATGTGGTAAAGACCAGGGAAGAGAATACCACCGCCCCGGTGATCAGCAGGCTGTTAAACACATACTTGGAAAGCGGTATGCCCGCCGTGCGGGAAGCCTTAAACAGCTTGCGGAAATTATCCAGCGTGGGATTCGTGGTGATAAACTTCGGCGGGAAGGCGAACAGCTCTTCCATGGGCTTAAACGCGTGGAAGACGATGAACACAATAGGCAGTCCCGTTATAATTACCAGAGGAAGCACCATCAGCAGGATCTTGATCTGACCTTTTTCAAATTTCTTTGGATTAATCCCGTTCCCTTTGTAAGCCATCTTCTTCCTCCTTTAATCCTTCTCACCGAACAGCTTGTTGGCTATTTTCGAGAATACATTGACAATCAGCAGCAGTGCTACGGAAACAGCCGCAGCATATCCCATTTCGTAACGGATAAAGCCATAGTCTTCAATATGGTTTACTATCAGCTGAGCCGCATAACCCGGTGTGGGGTTGCCTGCCAGCATGGATGCCACCTGGCCGTTCTGAAAGGCTCCCACAATCTGCATGACCGCCGCAAACAACATCTGAGGCTTCATGCTGGGGATGGTGACATAAATCATCTCCTGGAACCGGTTCTTGACACCGTCGATAGCCGCCGCCTCATATAGGCTCTCATCCGTGTTCAGGATTCCGGCCAGGATCGCCAGAAAGCCCACGCCCATACTGCTCCACAGACCGATGATAATGACAATGGGCAGCAGATAGTTCGCGTTTACCAGCCATATAATCGGTTCGTTAATGACTCCCAGATCCATCAGCCAACTGTTTATGTACCCCGTCTGGTCGCCGGTGAACATGATCTTCCAGAGCACCGTCATAGCCACACCTGCCGTCATGCTGGGCGAGTAAAGGATCAATGCCAGCACTGTTCTCAGTTTACCCGGCAGATTCGCCAGCGCCCAGGCCAGCAGGAAGGACAGACAATAGCCTCCCACACCGACGATGATCGCGTACTTCACCGTGTTAGGCAGGACATACTGCATAAACACCTCGTCACTGGTAACCAGGTTGATGTAATTCAGGAATCCCACCGGCTTCGGAAACTGGATCACATTAAAGTTCGTAAAGGAAAGAACCACTGCCAGGCACACCGGAGTCAGGATGAAAATTGTAAACAGAAGAGCATAAGGAAGAAGAAACAGGTATCCTGCCTTATTGGAACGTTCCCTTCTGCTGATTTTGGTTGATTTCTTCATGGTTTCCTCCATTCCAAAATATCCGTTTTGTTATTTGGTCTCAAAAATTCTCCTTACTGCTTCCACCGAAGGCACCTTATACTCCTTAAGCACATTTCCTTCACTGTCTATGTATCCGAATTCTTCCAGCTTCCGCTCCGTCTCCCGCTCCACCGTCTTCACCGCCTTGTCGATACGTGCCCGCAGCGTATAGCCGTTCACCACGATGTCGTTAAAGGAGTTGCTGATTTCACGCTCCATCATGTAGCTGCCCAGAAGCCTTGGCGCCTCGAGAATATGGGAGGCCTGTTCCATGATAATGTCCTTGTGGGCCGTGGGGAAAGGCAGCTTTCCGAAGGCTTCCATATTGGCCGTGGGCCAGATGTACTCGTCACCGTACATGATCTGAAGCATCTGCCCGAATTCCGCCTGCACATCCGCACTGGACCACCAGTCCATAAACTCCCATGCCTGTTGTTCCCTTGCATCATCGGAGGCAAACATCACCGTGCTCTCCGCGCCCCCGGACATGTAACGGTATACCTCGCCGGTCTCCTCGTCAACCACCCCGGGAATCAGGGCAATATTCCAGGAATTTGAAATCTCAGGCGCTGCGTTAAGGATCAGGTTATAGGCGTTGAAATCCGCTATCCCGATGGGCAGGTCGCCGTTTCTGAAATGCTGGTAGAAATTGGGAATATCCACCGGCAGGTTATACAGCGTAAACAATTCCGTCAGGGCAGTCAGGCCCTCTATGGACGTCTCGCTGTTGACCTCGATCTCCTGGGCCGTATCCCCATAGAGCGCACCGCCATACTGGAAGAGCAGAGGCGTGGTACCATGGAAGTTTCGCATCACCAGCATGGACGCCGTAGGATAGTAAACATTCAGTCCCCGCATCTGCAGGTCCGGCAGCATGGCAATCAGGTCATCCATGGTCTCCGGTGCCTCCAGCCCCAGCTTCTCCAGAATATCCGTCCTGCAGAACATCACGTAAAAGTTCATGGTCTCCGGCAGGGAGTAGAGTCCGTCGCCGATCACCGAGGATACCAGAATTCCTTCGCTGTATCTGCCGAAGACTTCCTTATAATTATCAAATTTGGTCAGATCCACCAGCGCTCCCCGGATCCCCAGCTCAAAGGGAATGGAATAATTGATTCCCGTGGCAATGTCCGGTGTATCGCCGGAGGCGTTGGCCAGAACCAGCTTCTGAGGATCCGTCATAATGGAAAGATCCACCTGAATCCCCGTATTGGCCGTAAACTGCTCGTCGATCATCTTCTGCATGATCTCCACATACTGTCTGGGACGGTTCACCCACACCTGCAGGTGGGAAGCATCCGTGTTGCTGGCGGAGTAAGATGTCCCGAAGAAGGAATGCCCGAAGCGCCGGATGGACAACCCTGCGCGCTGAAATACATTCAGCTTCCCAGGCAGCTTTGCATCTTCCTGATAAAAGTAAATTCTATCTATGGACAGCTTGTTGTTATTAATCAGATCCACAAAATTTGCAATCTGGGTATTGATGGAATTGACGCTGGTGGACAGCTCGGCCACACGGTAGATCAACTCGTCCGGTTCGTCTCCCAGAGTCTTCAGCTGCTTTGCCGCTATGATCAGATAGCCGAACGCCGCCACATCCTCCGCATCCTTTACGTCCGCATACTCCGTTGCAAATTCCGCCAGCTCATAAAGCCGGTCCACCCAGCCGTACAGCCTGGACTGGACATCCGGTATGTATCTTGTCAGCTTCAGATCCCTGTATTTGTCCTTATTGGTACCCGCAACCTTCGTCACTTCCAGGGACAGGTCATTGATACCGTTCATGATTTCATCCACCTGTTCCAGGACATAGCAAAGGTTTTCCGCACTGATCGTCGCCGAGAGAGTATGTTCCCCTTTGGTTAAATATACGCTTAACTTATTACCGTCCTGATCCTGAAGGGACCTGGTGGTGTACTTGTTGGCAGATGTAACCGGATAGCTCTGGAATGCGGTGTTGGGTATTTCACCGTCTATCCGGAAGTCCACAAACACGGGGAAGTCGTTCTTGTCGGCCTGACGGTAATTCATCGCCATGTAATAGTAGCCGTCCGCACTCACGTCAAATTTCCAGGTAACGGTCTGTCCTGCCTTCCTGAAGGAATCGCCGTCCACCGTGTTCAGCACCGTTTCTCCGGCGGACAGGGGATAGAGCGCTCCGTCATACTCGCTGGTAGCGTGAATGGAAGAATCGTTTCTCATATAGAAGTTTTCGCCCTGGATGGTAGTCAGCGCCCCTCCCGGTGCCGCCTGGGAGCCGGTGTACTCCTCTATGTCCTCCGGCGCGTAAAGGGCAATGTTTCCCAGCAGGAACCTGCCCTCGCTGACCTCGATTTCCATCTCGTGAGTGCCTTTCTCCAGCTCAACCTTAAGGGGACAGGCATAACGATAGCTGCTGTCGCCCAGATACTTGGTCTCCCACTGTATCAGCTTGGAAGGCATGGATACGATCTCATTGCCGTATCTATCCAGCGATATGCCTTCACTCTGCACCCAGGTGGTTTCAAAATTCAGGTTCCTTGTTTCATAAAAAGGATATTCCCCATCTATCTTCATGGAAAACTCAATGGGTAGAATGGATTCGTCATATGACAGATAGTCAAACCCGATCCAGTAGAGTGCTGTCTCGGGCGCTTCGATATTCAGACGCAGGGACATACCGGGCCCCACATCCGCGACCTGGCCGTCATAGCCATGGTTGTCCGGTGTAAGTACGGATACGTCCTCCTGATTGATTGCGTTTTCCAGGGAAAAGCTCATCTCGCCCCCCCGGTAGTCAGCCGCCTTATAGCCTGCGCTGACCTTCGTATAATTGGAAGAAAGCCTCTCAATGCTGAAGCTTTCCGCCCCGGTTGTCCGGGCCTCTGCTTCTTCCGCCCGGGAGATAAATCCGGTGCTTCCTGTCGAAACCGCCCCCCCCACTGCCAAAACAGCCGTCAGTATCGACGCTATCATCCTTTCATACTTTCTGCGTGCCATGGAAAACCTCCTTACTTTATTGCTGTCATTTTTCCTGTCCTGCAGTGCTCAGCAGTTCGCCGAAAAAAGCATGTCATTTCTTTATCAGCCGTGCACTTTGTACATACATTTAAGTCATCATTTAAGTGTTTGCTTTATTTTTGCTTTTGAAAGCGGTTTATTTCTGTTTTCATTAAGTTTTCACTTAATTACTGCTATATTCACTTAACTTTACCATTAACTTACCACATTCACTTCCAACAATCAACAGACATTTTGTTTCGCAGTAGCCAAAAATAGCCATTCATTTTTGTATATATTGTACAATAATTTAAGGTAGGATTTTGCCGTTGCAAGATTTCTGCTATTTTTTGACTATTTATGTATTGACTTAACTTTTTTGTCTGATTATAATCAGCGTATATGATATGGATTGGAGGCTGAAAATGTTATACTTACATTCCCTTTCCGAAGCAGAGGAGATTTTCAAGGCTCTGAGCACTCCCATGAGGCTTCGCATCATGGAGCTGGTTTATGCGGACGATCAGATGAGCATGAACGATCTGGCCAAAGCCCTGAACCTGACCAACAGCGCAATTTCGCTGCACGTCAGCAAACTGGAGGACGCCGGGCTGGTGGCAATCCATACCACTTCCGGGAAAAGGGGCGTCATGAAGATTGTGCGGCCCGTCTACTCCCGGCTGCTGGTAGATATGGCTCCCCAGGCAAAGCCCAGGCATTGCTACACCGACGACATCTCCGTAGGACATTTCATCTCCTGTGACGTGCATCCCACCTGCGGCCTGGCGACCCCGACCAACATCATCGGCGACCTGGACAATCCCAAGGTCTTTTCCTACCCGGAACGCTTTGACGCGGATATTATCTGGATCGGCTATGGCAGCCTGACTTACAGCCTTCCCAACCGTCTGAATCCGGGACAGTCCCTGCATGAGCTGCAGATCTCCTTTGAGATCTCTTCGGAATGTCCGGAATATAACGAGGATTATCCCAGTGACATCCACTTTTCCATCAATGACGTCCCTTTGGGTAAATGGATCAGCCCGGGAGATTACGGCGCCCGCAGGGGCATTATCTCCCCTTACTGGTGGCCTGAGCTGCTGAACCAGTACGGACTGTTGAAGTCCCTGATTATTAACGAAAACGGTACCTTCATCGACGGTACGCTGCGCATCTCAAAGACAAATATCCGGGATCTTCACATAGATCACAACAGCTCTATCAGCTTCACCTTTTCCGTTCCTCAGGATACCGCCAACTGCGGCGGCCTGACCCTGTTCGGTGAAAATTTCGGCGATTACAGCCAGGCAATCCGGGTAAAAGCATACTACGAGGACTCCGGCAGGGAATCCGACGGGCAGGAAGCTCATTCCCCTGCAAGCCAGGTCTGATACAGCGCCACATGATCGTTAATACACGGCCAGGAGCCGCCGGCTCCTGCCGTAACACAGATATACTCTTTCCCGTGCACATCCGCCGCCAGGCTTGCCGCACAGCTTCTTGACTGATTCACGTAGCCCGTCTTGGCACAGATCACTTCCCCATGGGTATCCTTGTCCTCAATCCGGCGCAGAAACCAGTTGGAAATCAGGAGTCCTTCCGGGTGACGGTCGTTGGCGGCAGTATTATATGTGTGCGCCGACAATACCTCCCTGCAGAACGGATTATCGGCAGCGGTCTTTAATATGACCGCAATGTCGTACACGGTACTGTAATGATTTTCGTCATAAAGCCCCACACAGTTTGTAAAATGAGAGGAACCGGACAGGCCAAGCTCATTCAGCTTCTGATTCATCAATTCCACAAATGCCTCATGGGATCCGGACACGTAACAGGCCAGGCCCACCGCCGCATCCGCACCGGAAGGCAGGATCGTCCCGTAGAAGAGGTCCCTGACCGTCACCCTTTCCCCCACGTCAAATCCCACATTGCTGCAGCGGTTGACAAAGCTGTAATCCGTTATCTCTATGGTAATCTCAAAGGTATCGTCCAGTATGGGATTGTCTGCCCAGTTCTCTCCGCCGATCCCCAGCGCATCCGCCGCAGTCAGAATCGTCAGCACCTTCGTCATGGATGCGGGGCTTATCCCCGCCTTACCGTTTCTTTGAGCCAATATGGCGCCGTCCTCCACGTCAATCACAATTCCGTACTCGCTGATTACACTGTCCGCAAACCCCGCGGTGGACGCGGTGCTCACCGCCTCATAAACCTCCGGCTGAAGACTCTCTCCGCCTTCCTTCCCGTCACCCTGATCCTCCGGCTTGATCTGTGCCGCCAGACTTCCCGTACCCGCACCGAAAGCCGTGCTCACAACATTGACCCGGCCGGGAGCGGCCGGTATTTCACCTCCGGCATCCTCGCCGTTCGGGCTGCCGTCTTCCGGAGCTTCCACATTGGGATTACCGCCCGGATTTCCGGGTACAGCTTCATCATCGGCATCATCCGGCGGCATTGTAATCATCGCAATTTCTCTTTTGTTCTCTGTACCGCCGGACGCGGCGCATTTAGCCCCGCTGCCTTCGGCCTGCTTTTCCCGGCGGTTTCCGGCAATCATCCCGGCGGCAGCCACCACCAGAATCAAAAGCGCCAGTGCCGTTACCGGCAGCACCTTCCTCTGTATCAGCTCCGCCCGTCTCTTTTCCCTTTTCATCTCCTCGATTCTTCGCCTGCGGCGAGCACTCCGCTCCGCTTCCGATTCGTTCATTCTCTCGTCATTCATCTATCTTACTTCCGTTATCCTTCCGTTCATTCTATTCCGCATTTTCCCACCGCAGAATCTTTCCCTGTGATACCCTTTTTCCTTGCTTTGCCGTTTTTCCTTCTTTATGATACCCGCTTTTCCTTCTTGCCGTTCTCAACGCTTTCCCCAAATATCAGATCCGCCGGCCCCTTCCCCAAGCATCGCCCGGCAGTGCTCCGCGCCGTCCTTCAGGCCCTGCGCACAATGTCGGCAAATTCCGCGCCCGCTGCTCTCGCCAGATCCGCCGGTGCAAGCTCCAGCTGGGAACCGATGCGTCCGCCGCTGACAATCATCTTTTCCAGCCCTTCTGCCGAGCTGTCAATACGCGTCACGTATTGTTTCTTCATGCCCACGGCAGTACAGCCGCCCCGCACATAGCCGGTGACGGCATTTATGTCCTTCACGTGGATCATCTCCACACTCTTCTCCCCCACGCTCCTTGCTGCCGCCTTCAGATCCAGCTCGTCGGCAATGGGAATCACAAAGACATAATAATTCCTGCTGTTCCCCACGGTCACCAGGGTCTTGTACACTTTTTCATAAGGCAGGCTAAGCATATCCGCAATCTGCAGCCCGTCCACAAATTCCTCACATTCATAGGCATAATGCTTAAAGGGAATCCCCAGAGACTCCAGCATCCGCATGGCGTTGGTCTTAATTTCTTTCTGCTTTGCCATGTTTCACTCCCTGTTTTAACTTTGTTTTACAAACACGATCTTTCATGCTATACTTGCTTTTGTTAAGTATAACATAGCTTTTCCCATACTGCCACAAAAGATTCTGAAAATTCAGGAGGTTTTTTATGTATTCGCTGCTACTTGTAATTATTTATATCGCCTTTATCAGTCTGGGGCTGCCGGACTCCCTGATAGGCTCCGCCTGGCCTGTAATGCACCGGGAGCTGCAGGTGCCCGTTTCCTATATGGGCATCCTCACCATGCTGATCTCCGGCGGCACGATCCTTTCCAGCCTGCTTGCAGACCGTCTGACCCGAAAATTCGGCACGGGACTGGTGACCGCGGTCAGCGTTTTTCTTACCGCCGCCGCGCTGTTTGGCTTTTCCGTTTCCGGCTCCTTCCTGCTGCTCTGCATCTGGGCCGTCCCCTACGGGCTGGGCGCCGGCGCCGTGGACGCCTCCCTGAATAATTACGTGGCACTCCACTACGCTTCCCGGCATATGAGCTGGCTCCACTGTTTCTGGGGCGTAGGCTGCTCAGTCAGCCCTTATATCATGGGCTATGCCCTCGCCGGCCATTCCGACTGGGGGCTGGGCTTCCGCATTGTATCCGTGCTGCAGATTACGCTGACTGCGGTACTGTTCCTCAGCCTTCCCCTCTGGAAAAAAAGCGCCGGCAATACTGCCGGCAGTACCGGCTCTTCCGCCGGTCAGGACAGTAAAAAGGACGCCGGCAGGCCCCTCTCCATAAGCCGGATGCTGGGGATAAAGGGCGTGCCCCTGGTGCTGGCCACCTTCTGGTCCTATTGTGCCCTGGAATCCACCACCGGCATCTGGGCCAGCAGCTACCTGGTGCAGCACCGGGAGATTGACGCGGAGACCGCCGCCATGTTTGCTTCCCTGTTTTACTTAGGCATCACCTTCGGGCGCTTCCTCAGCGGCTTTGTGGCTGACCGGCTGGGGGACCGCAGGCTCATCCGCCTGGGGACGCTGACAGCCCTGGCCGGCATAATCCTGGTCCTGCTGCCCCTCCCCATCCATCTTCCGGCTCTGGCGGGCCTGATTATCATCGGCCTTGGCTGTGCACCGGTATACCCTTCCATCATTCATTCCACCCCGGATAACTTCGGAGCGGAAAATTCCCAGGCCATTATCGGCGTCCAGATGGCAAGCGCCTATCTGGGCTCCACCTTTATGCCGCCCCTGTTCGGCATTTTGGCCACCCACGTTTCCATCGGGCTGTATCCCGTCTATCTGCTGCTGTTCGGAGGACTGATGCTGTTCATGTCGGAACGCCTCCCCAAGGCGAAAAGTTTGAAAGTCTAAAAAGGCGCATCCGCGGCCCCCTTATGATGAGGAATCCGTGGATGCGCCTAAAGTGCGGCGGCTCAGTTTTTGTTTTTTGCTTCCTTCTCACTCTTTAATGCTGCGGTAAGCTGGGGCACGATCTTGTTCAGGTCGCCCACGATACCGTAATCGGCTACGTCAAAAATGGGAGCGCTCTCGTCCTTATTGATCGCCACGATAAGGTCGGACTCTTCCATGCCGGCAACGTGCTGGATGGCTCCGGAGATACCGATGGCAAAATAGATCTTGGGACGAACGGTCTTGCCGGTCTGGCCTACCTGCAGATCCTTAGGCTTCCAGCCGGAATCCACTACTGCACGGGAACAGGAAACGGTACCGCCCATCACCTCGGCAAGCTCCTCCAGGATCTTGAAATTCTCCGGACTGCCCACGCCACGTCCGCCGGATACCAGCACCTTGGCATCCATAATGTCAACCGTATCGGAAACAGCCTTTACCACTTCCTTGATGGTTACATATCTGTTGTTAGGCGTAAAGCCGGGGTTATATTCCTCTACCACAGCCTTTGCACCTGCCACAGGCTGGATCTTCTGCATAACGCCGGGACGGACGGTTGCCATCTGGGGACGGTTGTCCGGACAGGCAATGGTTGCAATGGTATTGCCGCCGAAAGCGGGACGGGTCATCAGCAGCTGGTTATGCTTCTGTTCAATTCCGGGCTTTGGCTCCAGCGGGAAATCACCGATTTCCAGCACGGTACAGTCTGCAGTCAGGCCGGTTGCCACCCTTGCGGAAACAGTAGGACCCAGGTCTCTGCCGATAGCGGTAGCGCCCACCAGGACAATCTCAGGCTTATACTGGTTAATGGCGGAAGCCAGCGCATGGGCATAGGGCTCCGTCCTGTATACCTCCAGCTCGGGATCATCTATCAGGATTACTTTATCCGCGCCGTATTCTGCCAGCTTGTCAGCCAGTCCTCCCACCTGATAGCCGATCAGAACTGCAGTAACCTCTGTGGAAAGCTTTTCTGCCAGCTCTTTTCCTTTTCCAAGCAGTTCATATGCAATCCCGCTGATTTCGTTGTCCACCTGCTGGGCGAACACAAATACGCCCTTGTATTCTTCAATATTTTTGGTTACCATGGTTTGCCTCCTATATTAGATAATGTGCTTCTCTTTGAATTTGCCCACAATATAGCTGACTGCATCCTCGGGTGAATCAGGAACAATCTTCTCGCCCGCGCCCTTGCGAACCTTGTCGGACGCTTTTGCAATCTTGGTAGGAGAGCCCGCCAGACCAAGGTTTCCGTCGTCCACATCCTGCAGGTCAGCTCTGCCCCAGGTTGTAACCTCTGCCTTGCAGGCGTCAAAAATTCCGCCGGGGGTCATGTACCGGGGTGCGTTCAACTCGGAAAGCGCCGTAACCAGGCAGGGCATTTTGGTCTCAACCACATGGTACCTGTCATCATACTGTCTCTGAACGGTAACCTTGTCGCCGTCAACCTTGATGTCCTGTGCATAGGAAATAACAGGGATCCCCAGATGCTCGGCAATCTGAGGGCCAACCTGCGCCGTGTCACCGTCAATCGCCTGACGGCCGGTGATAATCAGATCATAATCCATATTTCTCAGGGCACCTGCAATGGTGGTGGAAGTCGCCCAGGTATCCGCGCCGCCCAGAACTCTGTCCGTTACCAGGACGGCATTGTCGGCTCCCATAGCCAATGCCTCCAGAAGGATGTCCTTTGCCTTGGGAAGACCCATGGTCAGCACGGTAACCTCTGCGCCATACTGATCCTTCAGCCGCAGCGCCGCCTCCAGGCCCGCCTTGTCGTCAGGATTCATGATCGCCAGCATTGCGCCTCTGTCAAGTGTTCCGTCAGGGTTGAATTTAACGCCGCCTTTTGTATCGGGCACCTGCTTAATACAAACAACAATTTTCATTGTATTTTCTCCTTACTCTATATTTTTCACTTCAATATCTTACGCGATCCCTCGCGGGAACGCTGAAAGCCTTCGGCTTACTTAAGCAGACTCGCGGAAATGACCATTCTCTGAACCTCGGAGGTGCCTTCGTAGATCTCGGTAATCTTTGCATCCCGCATCATGCGCTCCACATCATACTCTCTGATATAACCGTAGCCGCCGTGCAGCTGAACCGCCTTGGTGGTAACCTCCATCGCAACCTCCGCTGCATAAAGCTTGGCCTGTGCCGCTTCCACAGAGTAGGAAACCTTAGGATTGCTCCTGTATTCGTCCTTCTTCAACGCAGCCTTGTATACCAGCATCTTGGCAGCCTCCACCTTCGTTGCCATGTCAGCCAGCTGGAACTGGGTATTCTGGAAACCGCTGATGGACTTGCCGAACTGCTTTCTCTCCTGGGTGTACGCAATGGTCCGCTCCAGAGCCCCCTCGGCAAGGCCCAGTGCCTGCGCGGCAATACCGATACGTCCGCCGTCCAGGGTGTGCATGGCGATATTAAAGCCCTTGCCCTTCTGTCCCAGCAGATTATCCTTAGGGATGCGGCAGTCCGTGAAAATCAGCTCATAAGTGGAAGAGCCGCGGATACCCATCTTCTTCTCCTTCGTGCCGAAGGTGAAGCCGGGCGTGCCCTTTTCAACAATAAAGGCAGAAATCTCTTTCAGCTTCTTGCCCCGCTTCTCTACAGTGCCCGTCACGGCAATCACAATGTATACGTCAGCTTCCTTACCGTTGGTAATAAAGCACTTGGAGCCGTTTAACACCCACTCGTCCCCATCCAATACAGCCTTGGTCTGCTGTCCCTGGGCATCAGTACCTGCGCCGGGCTCGGTCAGGCCGAAAGCGCCGACCTTGCGGCCGCTTGCCAGATCGGGAAGATATTTCTGCTTCTGCTCATCCGATCCATAGGTCAGAATCGGGTCGATGCAGAGGGAAGTATGTGCGGAAACGATAACGCCTGTGGTACCGCAGACCTTGGACAGCTCCTCCACACACATAACATAGGTCAAAATGTCGCAGCCCTGTCCGCCATACTCCTTGGGAACGGGAATGCCCAGGAAGCCGTACTTTGCCATCTTTTCCACAGTTTCCCTGGGAAAGCGTTCTTCCTCGTCAACCTCCTGCGCCAGAGGCTTTACCTCGTTCTCGGCAAAATCCCTGAACAGCTGTCTCGCCATCTCATGTTCCTTGGATAACGTAAAATCCATGATGATTCATCCTCCATCTATTCATTATTTAAAATACAGCTCCCCGGGATACCGGCCCGGGAAGCCGTCACAGCCATACTCCGCTTACTTCGCGTAATTGTAGAAGCCTTCGCCGGTCTTCTTGCCCAGCTTGCCGGCACGAACCATCTTTCTCAGGAGCGGAGAAGGAGCATACTTGGATTCGCCGGTCTCGGCATAGATAACCTCCATAATAGCCAGCACAATGTCCAGGCCGATATAGTCGCCCAGAGCCAGAGGCCCCATGGGATGATTTGCGCCCAGCTGCATAGCCACATCAATATCTTCCACAGACGCCACACCTGCCGCGTATACATTGACAGCCTCGTTAATCATGGGAATCAGAATCCTGTTTACCACAAAGCCTGCTGCTTCTTTTACCTCCACGGGAGTCTTGCCGATCTCTGCGGCAATGCCTTTGATCTTCTCGACCAGATCTGCGGGGGTATTGGCACCTGCGATTACCTCCACCAGCTTCATCCTGTCGGCAGGATTGAAGAAGTGCATCCCGATCAGCGGACGGTCCAGGCCGTTGCCCATCTCGGTGATGGAAAGGGAAGAGGTATTGGAGGCAAAAATGCAGTCCTTTTTCACGATCTGCTGCAGCTCCGTAAAGGTCTGCTTCTTGATCGCCATATTCTCGGGACAAACCTCAATTACAAGATCGCAGTCCGTGCAGATGTCCTTTAAACCGGTGACGATCTTCTTCATGATCTCCTCACCCTTTTCCGCACTGATCTTTTCCTTGCCTACCAGAAAATTAATATTCTTCTGAATCTTGGCTTTGCCGCCGTCAGCAAACTCCTGCTTGATGTCGCAGAGGCAGACCTCATAGCCGTCTGTCATGGCAAACGCCTGTGCAATGCCGGCTCCCATAGTACCCGCACCGATAATACCTACTTTCATTGTAAATCCTCCTTTATCTATTCCTTCCTTTTCTTGAAGCGCAAATTTTTCACTATATTTCCCATGCAGACTTAAACGCTCCTGCCGCCTGCCTGTTCATGGGGCTTACCTGGCTCAGCAGTTCTTGAAAGGCTCCTTTACCTTCTCCTTGTTCTTGTCAAGGAAGAACGCCATCCCGTACTTCTGGTCTTCCGTCTCGAAGCAGGCGCCAAAGAGCTTTTCCTCGATCACCAGCGCCTCGTCCATATCCTCGTCCAGGCCTTCGTTAATGGCCTTCTTGCAGTTGCGCACGGCAATGGGCGCGTTCTTTGCAATGGTGGAAGCCATCTTCTCCGCCGCCGCCAGCAGAACCTCCTGCGCGGTCTTTACCACATTGCCCTCGGCGTCCGTCTCTGCGGAGAACACCTCGTTTACCAGGCCGATCCGCAAAGCGTCCGCCGCCTTGATATTACGCGCGGTATAGATCATCTGCTTTGCCATGCCGGCTCCTACCAGCCGGGCCAGACGCTGGGTGCCGCCGAAGCCGGGCGTAATCCCCAGGCCTGCCTCCGGCTGCCCGAAGACCGCATTGTCGGAGCAAAGCCTGATGTCGCAGCTCATGGAAATCTCGCATCCGCCGCCCAGGGCAAACCCGTTCACCGCCGCAATTACAGGGATGGGGAAGGTCTCCAGCTTTCTGAATACATCGTTGCCCTTTTTACCGAATGCCTCGCCTTCGGCTTTGGTCAGCGTACTCATCTCACCGATGTCCGCTCCGGCCACAAAGGATTTCTGTCCCGCGCCGGTAAGGATCAGACAGCGCACTTCATTTAAATCCACTCCGTCCAAAACCTGATTCAGTTCATCCAGAACCTGGGAATTCAGGGCGTTCAGCGCCTTCTCCCGGTTGATGGTGACGGTGGCAATATTGCCTTTTTGTTCATATAATATATATTCCATATATCCTCACATTCCGCTGCCCAGGGAGGAAATTCTCTCCCAGGGAGCAAATTCCCTCCCCGGCACCTTATTTGCACATTACTTTCTTAATTAGTCCTCGATTTTCACGATGGTGGAGCAGCCCATGCCTCCGCCGATACACAGGGTAGCCAGGCCGGTCTTTGCGCCCTTGGCCTGCATCTCGTGAATCCGGAAGCTCCTACGGGATGGCCCAGGGCAATCGCGCCGCCGTTGGGATTCAGCTGTTTGTCCACATCAATGCCCAGCTCCTTGCCCACCGCTACGGACTGTGCCGCAAAGGCCTCGTTTGCCTCGATGATGTCAAAGTCCTCGATCTTCATGCCGGTCTTAGCCAGCACCTTCCTGGTAGATGCCACGGGTCCGATGCCCATAACCTCGGGACGCACGCCTGCCAGGGCGCCTGCCACAAAGGTAGCCATGGGCTTAACGCCCAGCTCTTTTGCCTTCTCTTCACTCATAACAACGATTGCCGCCGCGCCGTCGTTGATGCCGGAAGCGTTGCCGGCGGTAACAAAACCGTCGGGATTGATGGGACGAAGCTTCTGCAGTCCCTCGATGGTGGAGCCTGCGCGAGGTCCCTCGTCTACCTTGAACTCGATGGTCTCTTTCTTTTTCTTCACCGTCACGGGAACGATTTCCTTGTCAAAGGCGCCGGACTTCTGCGCCGCCTCAGCCTTCTGCTGGCTCTTTAAGGCAAACTGATCCAGCTCTTCCCGGGTCAGCCCCCACTCGCGGCAGATATTGTCAGCCGTCATAATCATATGATAATCATTGAATGCGTCCCAAAGGGCATCCTTAATCATGGTATCCACCAGGGTTCCGTTGTTCATTCTATAGCCGTAACGGCCCTGAGGAATGGCATAAGGAGCCATGGACATGTTTTCCATGCCGCCTGCCACTACGATGTCCGCATCGCCTGCCATAATCATCTGCGCCGCCTGGTTCACACAGTTTAATCCCGAACCACACACCACGTTCATGGTAACTGCAGGCACTTCAATGGGAAGCCCCGCCTTAATGGATGCCTGACGGGCTACATTCTGGCCCTGGGCCGCCTGGATTACGCAGCCCATGTATACCTGGTCCACATCCTCAGGCTTTACGCCCGCCCTGCTCAGCGCCTCCTTGATTACGATTGCGCCCAGCTCCACAACGGGGGTAGTGCTCAGTGTACCTCCCATGGTACCGATGGCGGTACGGCATGCTCCGGCTAAAACTACTTTCTTTGCCATGTTTTTTCCCTCCAATTGATTTTATAATGATTGTTATTTTTTTATCATAACCCTGTTTTTAAGTGTACCATAGTCACAGCTTATTTGCAATGGATTTTCCAGCTATTTATAATATTGCGCCTGGGCCTCGAACATTTTCGCGTAAATTCCGCCGGGTATGCCTGCCAGCTCCTCATGACTTCCGTATTCCGCGATTTTCCCGTCCTCAAATACCGCGATCCGGTCGCAGAAACGACAGCTGGACAGCCTGTGGGAGATATAAAAGGCCGTTTTCCCGCCCACCAGCGTATGAAACTGCCGATAGATCTCATATTCCGCAATGGGATCCAGGGCCGCCGTCGGTTCGTCCAGAATAATCACCGGTGCTTCCTTATAGAGCGCCCTGGCAATGGCAAGTTTCTGCTGCTCCCCGCCGGAGGGTTCTATCCCATCCTCTTCGAAAACCTTAAACAGCCGGGTATCCGCCCCCTTGCTCAGCTTCTCCACCATCCCGTCAAGCTCCACCAGCTTTAACAGCCGTTCCAGCTTTTCCCGGTCCTGATCCTCAAAGGCAATATTTTCCCCGATGGTGAAACCGAAAAGCTTGAAATCCTGAAATACCGGGGCAAACTGCCGCATGTATTCCTGATAATCATACTCCCGGATGTCCCGCCCGTCCATGAGGATCCTGCCCTCCGTGGGATCGTAAAGCCTGCACAACAGCTTGATGAAAGTGGTCTTCCCGGCGCCGTTTAAGCCCACGATGGACAGATGCTCCCCCGGCTCCACGGTAATATTCACGCCCTCCAGCACCTTCCTGTCCGTGCCCGGATAGGCAAAGCCCACATTCTGAAACTCCAGAAGGTGCTCCCCCTTCTTCACCGGGGCATTCCCCTTGGGAATTGCCTCCGGATATTCCATGAAAAGCACATATTCATAAGCGTAATTGCAACGCTTCGTCAGCTCCTGTACATTCCAGATCAGCCCGCCCAGGGTATCGTTCAGCCCTCCTGCCGCGGAAATCATCTGGGTAAAGGTACCGATGGAAAACACCTGCCGGATGACAAGAAGCCCCACATAGGCATAGGTAATCAAGGCCCTGACCAGCCCCGTTACCGTCATGAACATCGAATAGGGATATGTCTTATCGGCCTGCCACTTCCAGCCCTCGGTACTCTCCTTTGTATACCCTTTCCATTTATTCACCAGCATCCTGCGGGCGTCATACAGGCGAATATCCTTGCCGAAACGAAAGTCCACGATCCCCCAGCCAAAGTAGCCAAACAGACGGTTTGCTTTGGAAAGACGTCCATATGCCTCCAGCTCCACCTTATTCTGTCTGGAGGTGGCCACGCCGTTCAGAGCCACCTGCACCAGTATCACTGCCAGCAGAAGCGGGGCATGCAGGGTAATGACGGTAACAAAACCTGCAATCTTAAAGATATTTCCCAGGAACATAAAGAGCTGCTCCGCAATTCCGTATGCTCCGCCCGAATACCAGGTCATGCCTGTACGAGCCTTTTCCAGCTGGTCCAGAGCCGCCTTGTCCTCGGTGAGCTGAAAGTCCAGCCCCATGGAATGCAGGCTGATCTGCATGGTAAAATAATTGTCCAGCCGCTCCTGATATTTCTGAAGCGTCATGTTCAGCCTGTCATTTACCACCTGCAGGATGCACTCTCCGACAACGAGGATCCCGGCATAAAGGGCCAGCGTCCGGAGATTGCGGGAGGTGCAGAGCTCGTCCACCAAAAGAGGCGTGATAAATATTCCCAGAAAGGGCCGGGCCGTCTCTATCAGCGTCTTCAGTCCTTCCAGCAGAAAGAACCGGGGATAGCGCTTCCAGGCGGTGGAAAATAGTACCCTGATGACCGAATTTAACTTTTTCATGCCTCCGCCTCCTGTCCGTCCTGATAGTACTGAGCCTGCAGTTCAAACATGCGGGCATATTCACCGCCTTTTGCCATCAGCTCCTCATGGCTGCCGTACTCGATCATCCTGCCCTCCGCAAACATGGCCACCCGGTCGCAGAACCTGGTGGACGCCAGCCTGTGAGAAATGTAAACCGCCGACTTCTTTCCGATCATATGGTTAAACCGCTCATACATCTGCTGCTCCGCCAGGGCATCCAGCGCCGAGGTAGGCTCGTCCAGCACCACCACCGGCGCGGACTTATACAGGGCCCTGGCCAGGGCCAGCTTCTGCCTCTCTCCCCCGGACAGATCCACTCCCTCTTCGTCCACCACTTTCAACAGCTCGGTGGCAATCCCCTTAGGCAGGGTGCCGATTCTGTCACCCAGGCCCGCCTCTTCCGCCGCCGCTTCCGCCCTGGAACAGTCCGTGTCTTCCATTGCCATCATGGAAATATTTTCCGCAATGGGAAACGCCAGCACCTCTATATTCTGAAACACGGGAGCAAACAGCCTGTAATACTCTTCCCGCCTGAATTTCCGGATGTCCACCCCGTTTAAGGTAATATATCCTTCCGTGGGATCGTACAGCCTGAGCAGGAGCTTAATCATAGTCGTCTTGCCGGCACCGTTTAAACCCACCACTGCCAGCTTTTCTCCCGGATGCAGGGTCATACTCAGATGATCCAGGGCATTTTTCTCCTGCTTTAAATAACGATAACATACGTCATGAAATTCTATGGTATATTCTTCCGCCTTCGGAACGGGAACGGTATCTTCCTCTTCTTCCGTATCCAGCTCCATAAAGGTCCTGAAATCATCCACCTCCAGAGACGCCCGCTCATAGTCCCCGAACCGGTGCAGGAACTGCAGCATACTTCCTGAAAAGGAAAACGCCAGCGCCAGGTACATGGTAAAGTCACCCACGGAAAGCCCATTTTGTAAAACGGCATAAAGCAGCGCTCCATAAATCCCCGCATTGCCCGCCAGGTACAGAAGCTGCACCACTACCGAATGCCGGAACCACAGCTCTTTATTATAATCGATACGCTCCTCCCGCCTGGCAAATATCTGCCGCTGCTTTTCCGTTAAAAAGCCGGCCAGGTCAAACAGGCGGATGTCCTTGGCATAGTCAAAGTCCTGGGTGACACGGCTCATGTAATTCACCTGCCGCCAAACCGGTGCCAGCTTATCCCATACCTCACGCTTATCCGTGCGGATAATCTTCCGGTAATACAGATATTGAAGGATTCCCAGCACGATCAGGAAGATCACCAGACCCGGATTCAGGACCGTAACCGCCGCAAAGGTGGAAACCACCACGCAGAGGTTTCTTCCCAGAGTATCCATCAGGTGCATCATGCCCTCCACGCCGTTAGTGTTCCCGCCGGTGGCCTCGGTGGCCCGCTGGTGGACATCCAGCACATCCGGCTGCTCCAGCCTTTGATAATTCAGCCCCAGCGCCTTGTCCACCCGTTCCGTGATAATATACATTCTCACATAAATAAAGCGGTACCAGATCTTGTTCTGGGCAAAAGCGTTGCCCAGGGTTAAAACGGCGGCAATCCCCCCGGCAATCAGGATCAGCTTAAGGAGCGCTTCCGCTTTCTCCCCGGCGTCCCCTTCCGCCTGTACCAGGTCGATCACATACTTGCCCACAATCCCCCAGTAAAAGGAGAGGATCGAACCGCATATAATGCCCAGCAGGACAATCGGTATTACCGCCGGGCAGTACTGTTTCATTTTCTTAATGATGTATATCGTATTGCTCCGGATTCCAAACTGCCGATGCAGCGGATTTTCGCTTCTGTCATGGTATTCTGCCATATTTCCTCCATTCCATTTCGGATACTTCCTGATCGAATCCCCAGGCAATCCTTATCATACTATAATCTCCAGGAGATGGCAACGCTCAGTTGCTTTGAAATTCCGCAGTTTTACCCGTCCGGATACCGTTTAAAACTTCATCCAAAATTTTGAAATATATAAGGAATCTTTTCCCGTTTTGATGTAAAATGTAACTGTAGAAGCCACAGGATATTCATATATCTCAAACCACACAGGGAGCAGTATATAGATGAAACGAAACAGGAAAAAACCAAAATCCTCTCAGGAGCAGAAACAGATCAGCTTTCGCAGGCTTACCCTGGAAGCACTGCCGGAAATGTGGAGCTTCCAGATCCTTACAGCACTCTTCATGGCCCTTCCTGCCTCTGTCCTCTCAAGGCTCATCACCTGGACCGCGGAATCGGCGGGCGGAGCCATGACCACGGCAAATGCAGGGAAGCTGCTGCTCAGCTGGCGGACTCCGGTGCTGCTCCTCCTGGGGGGGATTCTGATCTTCTGGTACGTATTGTCGGAAATTATCATCCAGATCCACATGCACGAAGATGTCCTGAACGGAAGCCGGGCCGGCATTTTGCAGGAAATGGGAAAAGGCATCCGCTCTTTCCGCCGTTTCCTGTCCCCCATGGGAATTATGATCCTGCTGTATATTTTGATTGCCGTCCCCCTCTGCGGCATAGGTTTCTCCATCAGCCTGTCCCGCAGCTTTTATATCCCGAACTTTATCATGGATGTCATAAGCGCCACTCCCCTCTATGCTATCGCCTATGCCGTCCTGATGCTGGCGCTGGCATGGGTTGGCTATCACTCTGCCTTTTCCGTCCATGCCATGCTGCTTGACGGAATGACGCCCGCCCAGGCCAGAATAAAATCGCGGCACATTCTCAAGGATCACGGCAGGAAATTCCTTTTCGGAATGCTGAAGCACATCATCTGTATTGTGCTGATCCTGTTTGCCGCATATTTTCTTTTCAATTTTCTGCCCTATGCCGGGCTAGAACATATGGGGAAAGAACTCCCAAAGGGATACAACGCGGATATACTGCTTCTTGCCGACTCTGCCTCTCTGCCGGAAGCAGCTGCGGAAACGGCTGCTTCCGTGATTATTTACCGCATTCTCTGCTGCCTGGCTGTCCTGATGGGGACATACCTTGACTCCGTGGTATTCCTGCTCTGCGGTGCTTACCTGATGCTCCGCTTCACCAGGTATTATCTGGAATTCACCCGGGGAAGCTGCGGCTTCTGGCCCGAGCGCCCCAGGAAGTCCCGCTATGGCTGGAAATTTTTAATCATGATCGTCGTATTTATCCTTTTGTTCCTGTTTTCCGTCCTGCTGGGCCTTTTCTATCATCAGATTTTCACCCGCCCGGAGCCGGTAAAGATCATTGCCCACCGGGCCGGCGGCACGGAAGCCTCCGAAAATTCCATTGAAGGGCTCTACGCTGCCATGGAGTACGGCTGCTATGGCAGCGAGATCGACGTCCAGCGTACAAAGGACGGATACTATGTCATCAACCATGACCATGATTTCAAACGGCTCACCGGAACGGCAAAGGCCCCCCGGGATATGACGCTGGAAGAAATCCGCACCCTGCGGATACAGGATACCACCGGCAGCGGCGCGGAGCTCCCCGTAGTCACTCTGGAAGAGATGCTGGAGACCGTTCAGGGAAAATCAAAGCTCTTTATTGAATTGAAGGGAAGTACTGCTGACAGACAGATGGTGGACGATCTGGCCCGGATTATCCGGCAAAGGAACTGCGTACAGGACGTCGCCCTCATTTCCCTGAACTATGATATTATCGACTATGCGGAGACAAATTATCCGGAATTTGAAACCGGCACACTGTTCTTTGCCGGTATCGGAAATGTTGCCCGGCTGAACTGTGACCTGCTGATTATGGAAGAACAGATTGCCACGGACTTCCGGGTGGAACAGGTACATAATGCCGGAAAACAGGCCATTGTATGGACGGTGAACACCCCGGAAGCCATGTACCGCTTTCTGGACAGCAATGTAGATGCGTTGATTACGGATGAAATCCGGCTGGCGGAGGAAACACAGCACAGCCTTGACGCCCGCAGCGACCTGCAGGTCATTCAGGATAAACTTGGAGGGATGGGAGAATAACGAATACCCGATTGAAAAAACAGCCGTAAGCTGTTAGAATCAAAGTAATTCCCAAAAACTGTTCCCGGAAAGGAGAATTTTCCCATGAAATACAAGGATAACAAGGTTTCGGACATTCAGATCGCCTACATCGGCGGAGGTTCCAGAGGATGGGCATGGACATTTATGGCAGACCTGGCCATGGAGCCTTCCGTCAGCGGCTCCATCCGCCTCTACGACATCGACGAGGCCGCCGCGAAAAGCAATGAAACCATCGGCAGCCATATCACCGGCCGCCCCGAGACAACGGGAAAGTGGCATTACACTACCTGCAAAACCCTGGAGGAGGCCCTGACCGGCTGTGACTTCGTCGTGATTTCCATCCTCCCCGGCACCTTCGACGAGATGGCATCCGACGTCCATCTCCCGGAACGCCTGGGCATCTATCAGTCTGTGGGGGATACCGCAGGCCCCGGCGGCATCATCCGCGCCCTCCGCACCATCCCCATGTTTGTGGAGATTGCCAATGCCATCCAGGCTTACGCCCCAAAAGCCTGGGTCATCAATTACACCAATCCCATGTCCCTCTGTATCAAAACACTGTACCATGTCTATCCTGGCATCAAGGCCTTCGGCTGCTGCCATGAGGTCTTTGGCACCCAGAAGGTACTGGCGGGGATCTGCGGGGAAACCTTTGGCCTGCAGGAAATTGCCCGCCGCGACATTATCGTCAATGTGCTGGGCATCAATCATTTCACCTGGTTCAGCCAGGCTTCCTACAAAGGCATTGACCTGTTCCCCGTCTATCGGGATTACATTGAAAAGCACTACGAGGAAGGCTTTGAGGAAAGGGATAACAACTGGGCCAACAGCTCCTTCAACTGCGCTCATCGGGTGAAATTCGATCTCTTCCGCCGCTACGGCCTCATTGCCGCCGCAGGGGACCGCCACCTGGCGGAATTTATGCCGGGGGATCAGTATCTGAAGGATCCCGAAACGGTAACCGCATGGAAATTCGGCCTCACCCCCGTGAGCTGGAGAAAGAACGATCTGAAAGAGCGCCTGGCGCGAAGCCGCCGTCTGGCCTCCTTTGAGGAGGAGCTGCCGTTAGCCCCCTCCGGCGAGGAGGGAATCCTCCTGATCAAGGCGCTGTGCGGACTGGACTGCATCATCAGCAATGTCAATATTCCCAATACCTGCCTGCAGATCCCCAACCTGCCGGGGGGAGCCATCGTGGAGACCAACGCCGTCTTCAGCCGTGATTCCATCCGGCCTGTGATGGCAGGCACGGTTCCCGAAGAGATAAAGAACCTGCTGATGCCCCATATCGAGAACCATGAAACCGTGCTGAAGGCTGCCCTCACCTGTGACAGGAAGGCAGTTTACAAAGCCTTCCTCAACGATCCCCTGGTAAAGGGACGGGCTTCGGAGGCAGATGTGCGGGCACTTGCAGACGACATGATAAACAATACCCTGGGCTGGCTCCCCGACGGCTGGCAGGAAGTGTAATCCATCACAGACAGGACGGTATTTGCCATGGATCAGTTATCACTCTTCGATACACAATCCGAGCACTCCCTTTCTCCCCTCTCCGCCCCGCTGGCGGACCGGATGCGCCCGGAAACCCTGGAAGATTATGCCGGACAGCGCCACCTGCTGGGCGAGGGCAGGCTGCTGCGGAGAATGCTGGAACAGGACCAGATTCCTTCCATGATCTTCTGGGGGCCTCCCGGAGTGGGCAAGACTACCCTGGCCCGGATCATTGCCAAGCGCACCAGCTCTGACTTTATGAATTTCAGTGCCGTTACCAGCGGCATTCGGGAAATCAGGGAGATTATGCAGAAGGCAGAGGAAAACCGCGCCTACGGCAGGGGGAAGGGAGCTCAGAATAAGCCGGGCAGCCCCTCCCGATGGGCCGGCGGCGCCCCCGGAATCAGGCGCCGCCGTAACGGGACAGGAACTCCGTCTGCCTCTGATATACCCTGCACATCATATGGGAGGGTTCTGCTTTTACAGCCTCGTCCAAAAACGCGGCCGCTTTCCCCCCATCCCCCAGCCCCATATTGCCCAGAGCCATCAGATAATAACAATGGGCCCGGTTCCGCAGGGTATAATCCTCGTCAAAAATCAGGAACTCCGGCAGGGAAACCGCAAAGTACTGAATCTTCACCTGGTCCTCCAGATGCCGCTCGCCGTAATCAATCAGGCGGTAGAACCTGGATCTGGCCTCCCGCGGCCTGCCCAGCTTCAGATAAGCTAATCCCTGGTAGAGAATCCTATCGGCAGGCTGGTCATTGTAATACATTGCCCCGGCAGGCTCATCCGTACCCAGGGCAGCATTCTCATAGCATGCTTTTGCTTCCTCTTTCCTTCCCTGGCCTTCCAGCGCAAGCCCCAGATAATAATACAGATGATTGTCCTTCGTTCCTTCCAGTTTCCCCTCTCCCAGGTTTTCAGGATAGACGAAAGCCTTCCCCAGCAGCTCCTCTGCTTTTTTGTAGTCTTTTTCCCCCAATGCCTTCCGGGCCATGGCCAGGAGTGCCAGTGTATACTGGGTCGTGATCTTCCCTTCACCGCCTTCCCACGGATGAAACTTATGCTTCATGATACACTCATAGGCTTTCCCAGGATTCCCGGTGAGATTTACAAGTGTAATATACTCAATATACAGGTCATCCCTTCCTTCCAGGAGCTCTGTATGGGCTTCATAATCCGCCAGGCGCTCTTCAAAGCTACATCCCAGCTTTTTATGGAGCTGGTCAAGCTCCAGGAAAATGCGCGCGTCGGACGAGTTCAGGGCAAATGCCTTCTCCATTTCCCGCCTTGCTTTCTCCGGCTCTTTGCACTTGTTATAATAGGCCAGAGCCAGGTTACGGTGCACCGTAGGGAAGGCATCGTCTGCCCGGGCCGAGATTTCCCATAGCCTGACTGACTCCTGCCACTGCAGCCTGTCATAGTACAGGCAGCCCAGGTAGTAGGGCGCTTTCGCCTGACAGCCCCGCCGGATGGCAAAGGACAGGACGGCAATGTCCTCCGGCTTGTTGGGAAAGCAGTAATCCGGCCTGCAGCCCTCGGCTTGTGCCAGAATGTGGTCTATCTCACCCGATTTCTCTGTTTCAAATCCCCCCGCCAATCCGCCGCTTTGCTCCGCTTTCACTGGCCTCATACCGGTTTTATCCGCTTCCGGCGTGTGCTTCAGCGACAGATAATAAGCTTTATAATAGGAAAGCATGGGCCAGGCCTTTGTGCAGCTGTTCAGCATCGTGATCGCCTCCTCATAAGCGCCCCATTCTGCATAGTCCCTTGCCGCCATCAAATAATTTTCCACAAAATCGCGCATCAGGAAGTTCAGCGCCTTCCGCTTTTCTCCTTTTGCATCGCCCTCCAGAAAGATTCGTTCATTGCCGGAGACAAAGTCAAAGGAATCCAGCTTCAGGTTATCCCGCACCTGTTCCAGGGCCTCCTGTGTCCTGCCCGTCCTGCGCAGCAGGTACGCTTTCAGCCCTCTTGCCTTCACATTGTGGGCATTCTTCACCAGCGCCCTCTCAATATGTTCCAACGCTTTCTTCCTGCGACCGTGTTTCGCATCTATAGCCGCCAGATAATAGAAACTCTTCTCCTGCTGCTCACTGCTCCAGACTGCCTTATAGAAAGCATCATAGCTCTCCTCATCCTTTCCCTGGTAAAGCAGGCACAGTCCCAGCAGATAATAGGTTTCGCTGTGGTAGGGATTGGGATTCCTCTCTGTCAGCCGCTCCAGGGCTTTCTCCAGATACTGCTGCGCCTTTTCAAAGCAGCCCCTGCGCATCAGCAGCAGGCCATAGGCATTGTTAAGGCGTATATCTCCGGGATCCCGCTTCAAACCCTCCAGGTAATAGGGGTCCGGCAGATAAGTGGCATGACGGTACTGCTCGATGTGCTGCCCTGTCAGGTACAGCTCCTCGCAGGTTCGGATTTCGGCGGGTTCCTTTGCTGCCCTGGCAGGCTCCGGCAGCCTGGGAATCACCGGTGCTTCCGGACGGTATTCCACCAGGCACTCCCCTTCTGCGCTGTAAACCGCAAGGTACAATTCCTCCTCTTTCACCCTCGGGCAGGACACCTTCCCCTCATAGACAGCCGCCGGGCTCAGGTCCACTGTCTCCTCCAAAACCGCCCGGCTGCCCGCCCAAAGCTTCACCGCCGCACCTTTCCGCACACTTGTGGCATAAACCTTTACTTCTGCTGCCATCCCGTCATAGGCCAAGGTAACCGCCGCTTCGGTCGTGGCATTCTTCACCTGCCCCACACCCTTATAGGGCATGAAGTACTGTCGGAACACCTTCTCCTCGAAGGGCTTCAGCCATGTGAAGTCCGGCTGGTTGTCGGTAAACACCCCGGTCATCAGCTCCACATAAGGACCGTCCTCATCCGTGAGGTTCCTGTCCCAGGCCTTTCCAAAGTCTCCGCAGCCCCAGGTCCACTGCTTCTTGCCGGGAGACACATGATGATCCGCCACATGCAGGATGCCTGCACCCACACCGTAATCGTACCCTCCCACAAAGTCATACCTGGACTTTTCCGCCATATAGGATGTAGGAACCGGGATATTCTTATAGCGGGAAATGTCCACGCCTTCGCTGTAGTCTTTTTTGTAATAAATGCCGGTGGCAATGGGGAACCGGGACACGTCCCTCTTTCCGTGGTCCATCACCGCATGGACATCCGGCGGGAAAACGGACTGAGTATTCTCATTCACCGGCACTGCCGGGTTTGCCCACCACAGGAAGGTCTGAGGCATTGCCGTCCGGTTGTAGAGCTGCCCGGTGATTTCAATGTATGCCCTGCCGGGATACAGGCTGATTTTCGTGATTCCCTTTGTACCGTACATCTGGTCCACATCATGCAGGAGCACCGATACGCTGCCGTCCTCCCTTTCGTCCAGAACGCAGTCCACAGGCAGATACGTGGTCGGCCTGTGGTGCTGAGGCCAGTTAAATTCGATGCCGCCGGAAATCCAGGGGCCTGTAAGCCCTACCAGGGCAGGTTTCACAACATGGTTATAATAGACAAAGTCATAACCGTTTGTCTTGTCATATGCCCTCTGGATACGTCCCCCCAGTGCAGGAAGCACCATCACCTTCAGGTACTCATTTTCCAGGAAGACTGCCTCATACTCCTTGTCCGCCTTCTCATCGCTGATTTTCTCTATGACGGGATAGGGATACACCTTTCCCGTACTTCCCTGATACACCCGCTTTTCCAGGAAAACAGGGTTCTTCTCCGCCTCTCCAATCTCATAGGTCGGAATTATAACCTTCTCGTACCAAATTGCTGCCTTACTCATTTTTGCTTTTCTCCGTCCATAGAATAAATTGTTTTTGTGTTTAGGTTTTTTGCTCTTGTGAACCTCAAACTGACCTGATATAATATCCATGGAAATACAATCATACACCCGAAATGGGAGACTGAAATCATCATGTTATCACAGGAAGAGTTCATTGCTGCCGATTCCAGATATTATGTTTATTCCCCAAGCAAAAATGCCTTGGAGATGTTCCTGTACCCCCTGCAGTGCGGTCATTTCACCTATCTGCCCGGATACCGTCTTGCCCGGGAGTCCTTTGACAGCTTCCTGCTGATGTACATCCGGAAGGGAAGCTTACGCCTGGAGACGGAAGGGTGTGTACAGGATGCAGGAAAAGGACAGCTGGTTCTTCTGGACTGTTATGCGCGCCATGCTTACTCCACAGTATCCGGCTGGGATTGTCTGTGGTGTCATTTTGACGGTATCACTGCAAGGCACTGGTATCGAAACATTGTCGGCCGCGTGGGCAATGTCTTTTCCTTCCCTGATATGCAGCCCGTTGTCAGCAAACTGACTTCCATCTATGATATATTTGACACCTCAGATCTTGTCCGGGAGCCGCTGCTGTCAAAGTATCTCACAGATATACTGACCTCTATCCTGCTCCATGCCCCCTCAGACGAGAAGACAAATGCCCACATTGGTATTGCCGAAAAGGTCACTGCTTATATCAGCGAACATTTCACGGAAAATCTCTCCGTCAGCCAGCTTGCCTCACTTGCAGGATTAAGCGATTATCATTTTATCCGCATATTCAAAAAACAGACTGGTTTTACCCCTCACGAGTATGTCCTGAACACCCGGATGAACATGGCGCGGTATCTGCTGAAAAATTCAGAGCTGTCCGTGAAGAATATCTGCTTTTCCACCGGATTTTCCTGTGAAAGCGTGTTCTGCAGCGCCTTTAAACGGATGGAAGGGATGACCCCCGCACAGTACCGTGAGCATGGGTAGCGTCTTCGGGGAAGCCAAACGCAACGGTCCGGCATTCCCGTTTTACCTGTATACGCTTCTGTGCTTTTCCGGAAAGATACCTTCATTCCTGCCTTGTCCACACCCCTGCCACTCTTCCCTTTGCGTTACATATCGTTACCCGTTTCAGTCCCGGCATCTCAAGCCGCAGCATTTCCCCCGGACTGAGCACATCAATCTCCCTTTCCATCGTATTACCTGCTCCCTCCAGAAGGACCTGATAGTTCTCCATAGCATAGCAGGGAAGATCATTCCGGCAATGAATCATGCAGGTATCCCCTTCCAGGACAACACTGCACGGGGCACATTCCTCCCGCACCTTCCAATAGGAATCCTTAAGTGTCCCCTTCAAATCCGTTGAACCGTGAACCCTTCTCTTCCAGGCCCCTTCCCCTTCCTCACCGATCTGTGTCCGATAATCGTTCAGGCAGAAATAGATGGTTCCCACAATCTCCGGAAAGCGACGGTAAATCTCCATTTTCTCCGATAATATCTGTGCCCTGCGCTCATCGCCCCCGGAAAAAGCCGGTTCGCAGAGCCCGAACTCAGAGATGACAAGGGGCTTGTAAGGGTTCTCCCGGCATACCCTTTCAAGAACCTCTGCGGCTTCCGCATCCGGGAACCATGTCCCCGCATACTCATTCAGCATACAAATGTCACCAAACTGGCCCCCGTCCGTCCGGGGCTCGTATACATAGCCGTTGCTCACATAATTGACCAGCCTGCTGGAATCCAGTTTCCTGGTGTATCCTATGGCTCGCTTAATATAACGGACAGTGTCCGGATGCTGTGATGTCAGCTCATTTCCCACACCCCATGCGATCAGGCAGGGATGGTTCTGATGTGCACTGACCATCTCCCGCATCTGCTGCGCAAAGACCTCCCACTGCACTTCTCCCGGCATGGCAGGATCCGGCCCCCAGAACGGAACCTCCTCCTGTACCAGCATACCGTTGGCATCGCACCACTCATATACCTCCTCACTCTGCTGCCAGTGAAACCTGGTGTATACACAATTGGTGTCCCGCAGGATATGAAGCATCTTATAAAGCTGTTCCGCAGGCTCTGCCATGCCGTACTCCGGATCGGAACCCGGCATCCACTCTGTCCCGCAGAGACGCACGGACTCCCCGTTCAGCAGAAGTTCACCGCAGTGTGTCATCACCTTCCGGAATCCAACCCTGACCTCCCCCCTGTCCTGCACGGCTCCGTGACAGGACAGCTCCAGCTCCAAAGTATAGCGCCTTGGAGAATCAAAATGCCAGTATGCCACATCCTCCAGTATCTGCCGTCCAAGCCGGTTTTCACCAGGAGTCACCTCTGCCATGCCTTCCGCCAGGATAGTATGCGGCGCATTTTCCTCCCGCAGCTTCCACTGGAGGCAACAGGGATTTGCTCCCCCCCGTGTGCCGTCAATCTCCAGATCCAATCCCCACAGGGCCTTTCCGCCGCGCTGGCGTTTTCCCTCCTGTATCAGTATCGGTTCGCAGGTTGTGCGTACCCCTGCGATTCTGACGGTTCCCGTTTCGTACAGATATACACTGCGGATGAGGCCGCCGTCATTTGCCCAGTCAAAGCTCCTCTTATAAGGAAGCAGCTCCTCGCTGAAACTATTGTCGGCACACACCAGAATCTGATTTGCCCCCTCTTTGATATAATCGGTTATTTCCACGGTAAATGAGGTGTAGCCCGAGTGTAAATGCTGTCCCGCCGGAAAACCGTTCACATAAACCCATGCGTCGTGATATACCGCCCCGAATTCCAGCCAGCTCCTGTGCCCCTCTTCCCTCGGGGGCAGGGCCAGCTCATGGGCATACCAGCCTTTCCCCGCATATTCATACAGGCCTTCCTCCACATTCCAGGTATGGGGCACGGTTACCTCCCTCCCCTCAGCAAGACAGTCCTGTGTCTCTCCTGCAGCAAATTTCCAGAGTTCAAGCTTCCTCCTGCTTCGATTCATTTGCGTCCCTCCTCGTATTCTTTCTTTCAGATTCTTACACTGTCATCCGAATCTCATAAACCGGGCAAAGTTCCGCCCTGGTAAGCTCTGCCTTCAGGTTCTGTACTTCTTCCTTTCTGCCGGCCATGACAGATTCCACATTGACGTTAGCCCCCTCTCTCAAAGGAGTAATATAGATCACCATGGGATTTTCCGCCAGTTCCTTTGCAAAATCCATCAGTCCGATTTCCCAGACTGCCCCGTTGGCAAAGTTGTCATGAACCAGCCTTCCGTTCAGAAACGCATGCCCAATATCACCGCTGTACTCAATCAACAGCCGCACGTCCTTGACACCTTCCATCAGGTTCTCCGGGAATTCCACAGTATACCTGCCGGCACCGACCTGCCGCAGGGTGAGATATTCCGTCCCCCCTGCACCATACTGCTTCTCTGCCGCGAAACGATAGCTTCCCAGAATGTCCCCCGAAGGCCCCCTCGCCTCCTTTCTGCCCGGGCTGCACTTCTCCCTTGTGCCCCTGCTGCCTTCCAACGCATCCGGCGGGTAGCAAAGCACTTGATTTTCTGCCCGCACTGTCTCCAGACGGATTCCTTTTCCATCCTCCAGCAAAGCCTGGTCCGTAAATATCAGCCGCCCTCCGCTTACGATATAGAGCCGGCTTGCCAGTGTCCTGCTGACTGTAAGAATGCGAATCGTCTTTCCCCCTTTTTCCACGGTAAAAGCTTCCGCTGTCAGGTCTGCAGGACATGTATGGCAGTTCCCCCCATTCCCTTCCACTTTTGCCTCCGGCTCAAAAACAAAGCTTCCCCGCATCCCATCGGGCACGAAAAATACGAAAGTCACCTCCCCTCCTCGTTCCAGCCTTGTCACCGGCTGGGCCGCCGCCTGAACCAGATCAATCCCGTCCAGATCCAGATGAAAAGGAAGGATTGCATTTTCCTCCGCCGCAATTCCAAAGCGAAAAACAATTTCCTCATCCTTCAGCTGCAGCGTCACACTCTCTCCGGTGTGATCCCTGGTCTCCACATGATCCTGATAATTATTCAGGAAAAGAAATCCTCTTTTCCCGTCCGTCCGGACCGCATACCGCAGAGTGTCCACATCCTTCGGATCCAGCCAGGACGCACCCCGGGGCAGTACTGTCTTCAGTCCGCAGAAGCTTTCGCCAAACGCTGCGGCAAAATAGTGGATGCTCCTGGTCCTGTGGTAGGACTCCCTCACCTGGCCGAACTCCCCAAGCGCCGCCTGATAATCATAGGAAATCTTCGGCACCTGCCCCTCATTCAGCCCCAGCCCGCCTAATCCCAGAGGGTTGCTGCCGCCCTGGTACATATAATATCCCAGGAAATTGCAGCCGGAAGCCAGCTTGATATTGGCCATGGCGTCCACGCTTTTATACGGAAACCGGAAGCGGTAATAATAACTGCATGTCATCCCGCCTCCCATTTCACAACAGGAATAGGGCTTTTCCTCCGGAGCATAGGACGGGTGGAAATCACCATTGCATTCCGCCTCATTGTTATGGAAATCCTGGTACAAATATTCCTCCGTGGCCGGATGCTCCCCTTTATGGGAATAGAAAATCCAGGGGCGGAAAGCATACCCGCCCCACAGCGGCAGCATGGACTCCGGCGCGGCTGCCCCTCCCCATCCGGTGCAGGTGTAAAATACCGGTGCCAGCCCACACTCCGCCGCCAGACTTTTAAGCCGCAGCATGTATGTGTTTCCCTCGTCCCCTCCGAAAACCCACTCATCCGAAATGCCTGTGGTCATCTCCCAGGGTGCGGAAGAATGCATATATTCATTGTCGATCTGAATGCCGATTACAGGACCCCCGTCCCGGAAAAACATTCCCCGCACCTGGAACGCAATCTCACTGTAGAGCCTTCTGACGCAGGCGAGGAATCCGGGGCTTAGCTTACGCACCTCAAAGGGCTTCCCGTACAGCCAGTCCGGCAGTCCGCCATTGCGCACCTCGCCATGGTCAAAGGGGCCTGCCCGCAGAATAACATACATTCCGTGCTTTTGGCACAGCCTGACAAATTCTCCCAGATTCCTGCGGCCGGTAAAATCAAATTTGCCTTCTTCCTCCTCATGATGAATCCAGAATATATAAGTGGCGACTACATTCAGCCCACCCATCTTCATCTTGATAATCTCGTCCTCCCACCTGCTCTCCGACATCCGGCTGAAATGGAATTCACCGCTGACCCCAAAGAAAGGGCGGCCATTCTTCTCCATGTAATAATTCGTAAAGGAAAGCTCCGTGCCGTTTTTACTCTTTCCGCAGAAATCCTCCCCCAGGGAATAGATATTTTTTGCCGTCACATTCTGTAAAGATAACTTATAACCCATTGTTTAGATCCCTCCCGATTTTTTCTCACCCACCCTGTTCCGGCTTCTGAAACTCTTCACCTTTTTTCCATCATACTCTATTTCCCGTTTCCTGCGCAATTTCAAAACTTGCCTGTTTCTTTATAAAAATTGCGCTGTCCGTTTTACCGAAATTCTATCACCCCGGTTCTACTATAAGGATCAATTTGGAAAAAAGATGTATTTGGGACCGGCAATTTACGAAAAAGCTTGAGCCGAGTAAATAGCAATGTTAAAATGTTTGAGACAGACTATTGTAATTAGGAAGAATTGTTAAGCAGATTTTGCTTCCTGAACTCTGAATGGTGATGAAATGAACCTATTATTTTTATGCAGCCAGAATAAACGGCGCAGCCTGACCGCGGAAAAGCTATTTGACGGTTATCACGGGCACAGGGCACGCTCTGCGGGAACCGAACAAAACTCCCGCGTCAAGGTCACCCCCGGACTGCTGGGATGGGCTGACCTGATTTTCTGTATGGAGAAAAAGCACCTGCGGAGAATAACGGAAAAATACCCCGATATTATTTCCGTCAAAAGGGTGGTCTGTCTCTACATTAAGGATGAGTATGGCTTCATGGACCCGGAATTACAGGAGCTGCTGAAAAGCCTTGTCTGCGAATATCTTCCCTGAAAACGGCCGCGCAGTTCTCTGTCCAGCCAGTGATACCTTTCCCTGCCATCATATCTCCCATTTACCGTTCCGGCAAAAGAGTCCTCGGAAACAATATAAGCCCTTTATTATCCTCCCTCGTTCAGGGGCCGCAGAGAACATTTTCCCCATACCATATCACATCGTCATACGCCATCCCACGGGACGAGGGCGCAGCCTGCATAACGGCAATCAACCTCTTTTCCGGGAAAACATGAATCCGTTGGCCGCCATAGCCCCGGCAGGCATACCATCCTTCCCCCAGCCAGAACAGAAACCCGTAACCCGAATCTGCGGCAGAAGGAGTAAGCGCTTCCCGTAGATAGCCTTCGGAAACGATACGCCGTCCCTCATATCTTCCGCCCTCCAGGCAAAGTCGGCCAAGCTGCAGCATTTCCCTCGCGGTAAGGGCAGCCGGAAGCTGATCCTCTTCCCTGCCGCCGCCCACACTGTAGTAGATGCCACAGGGGCTTTTATACCATCTCCTGCTGCAGATGCCCAGCGGAGCATATATTTCCCTGTCAATAAAATCGTACAAATCGCCGCAGACTGCCTCCAGCACTGCGGTGAGGAGGATCACATCAAATTCCTTATAGTTATGGCGCACCCCCGGCAGATCCGCGACTGCGCAATCGGCAATATGGGAGAGCCAGTCCCTGCTGCGCCGCAGCTGCTCCATCATCGGACAGTGATAATGGATGCCGCCGTTCCAGTAGATGCCGGAGGTCATTGTCAGCAGATGCCGCAGGGTAATAAGAGGGTGAAGGGGATCCCGGCCTTCCCCCAGCACGGGAATATAATCAGCCGCCGCCACGTCCAGACCAGGCAGCAAGCCACGGTCAAGCGCAACTCCGGCAGCCAGGGAAAGGATGCTTTTGACCACGGAGTTCAGCACATTCCGGCTCTGCTCCGTATAGCCGTTATAGTAATTTTCAGCCAGGATTTCGCCGTCCTGCCAGAACAGGACACTGTTGATTTTGCGGTAATGTTTCTGATGAATGAATCCGCTGATTTCTTCTGATAACGTCATGGCAATCCTCCTTCCTTTCCCGGCGCGTACAAATATTTCCCGATAATGGAATCCGGATTATCACGAAGCTGGGCCGGGGTTCCCTGCGCAATCACACTGCCGCCGTCCGTACCGCCTCCAGGACCCATCTCAATCAGATAATCGCAGTTGGAAAGGATATACGGATCATGCTCTGTAACCAGTACCGACGCCCCCTGCCGTACCAGCTCGTCCAACAGCTGCAGCAGCCGCTCGCTGTCGGAAAAGGAAAGCCCGGTGGTGGGCTCGTCCAGGATGTAGAGCGCATCCTTTGTATTCTTTCCTTTTGCCAGCTCCTTTGCCAGCTTAATCCGTTGGCTCTCCCCGCCGGAAATGGTGGGTGTCGCCTGGCCCAGCCGGATGTAGCCCATGCCCACCCGCTGCAGAATGTCCAGCAGGCGGCAGATATTCTCATCCTTGCGGTCGAAAAAGTCCCTGGCTTCGTCCACGCTCATCTCCAGGACCTGGCGGATGTTTTTCCCGTCCAGAAGCACATCCATTACCTCCGGCACATAGCCGGAGCCTCCGCAGCTGTCGCAGGTAATGTCAATGAAATTGCCAAAGCCCACATGATAATGGATAACCCCGTCGCCCTTGCAGCGGGGACAGCCGCCTGTGCTGTTGACAGAAAACATCCCCGCCATCCAGCCCCTCTCCCGGGCCGTTTCCGTCCCGGCAAACATGGTGCGGATGCGGTCAAACATTCCGGTGTAGGTGGCCGGGCAGGAGGTGCGGCTGCGGCCGATGGGGCGCTGGTCAATGACATAGCAGCGGCGCAGGAACTCGCTGCCGGCAAGACTGACCGGAAGATGCCGGCAAGACCCGCTGTGGGACGCCGACAGAGCCGAACCGGAAGGATACGCCGTCTCTTGATCCGGAAAAGCGGTATCGGAAGCCGCTTCCTCTTTCCCGCTGCCCCGCTCCCTGTCCTCCTCTCCCGTGACACATTTTGATCTCAGAACTTCTTTCAGTTTCGGCACAAGAGAGTCCGAGATCAGACTGGATTTGCCGCTGCCGGAGACTCCGGCAACTCCCACCATAATACCCAGCGGCAAATGCACGGTCACATCCCTCAGGTTGTGAATATTTGCATGGGACAGGGTCAGTTCTCTTTTACCGGTGGGCCGGAAAACGGTTTTTACCGGAAAGCCTTTTTCCTTCGCCAGATAAGGAGCGGTGCGGGAATCCCGGCATTTCAAAAATTCCGGAAAGCCGCCCTCGTAAATCTTCATGCCGCCGCGGATCCCCGCCTCCGGCCCAATATCAATAATATAATCTGCCGCGCACATGAAATTTTTATCGTGCTCCACCGCCACCACCGTGTTTCCGTTATCTACAAGACGTCTGATAATGCGAATCAAATTTTCCTTTTCCGTTTCATGCAAACCGATGGTGGGCTCGTCAAAGACAAAGATGATCGAGTCCATCTCCGTGATGATATATGACGCAAGAAACAGCCGCTGGATCTCGCCGCCGGAGAGCGTGGGAAGCGGGCGTGAAAGCGCCAGGTGAAACAGGCCCACCTCAATCATGCAGGAAAGTTTTGCGCGCAGCCCGCCAAGCAGCGGATTCCCATCATCATCCCAGGCCGCAAAAAAATCGTACAGATCCCGGATATACATATTTTCCAGCTCGGTGATTGTCTTTCCGTGAAAGGTGGTGTGCGCCGCCTGTTCGCCCAATCCTGTGCCAAGGCATTTGGGGCAGACGCGCCTGTCCATCATGCCCTCGTCCGTCAGTATGTGCGCCAGCCGGCCCGAGGTGGAAAGCGCGCCGTTTACCAGCATGGTGATCCAGGGAATAATCCCCGGAAATTTGGACTGCCCGTGGTCCCCATATTTTAACAGCATGAGCTGTTCCGGAGATAAATCCCCCACCCTGCTGTTCCAGAGGTCAAAGCCATACCGTGTACAAAATTCAGACACCATACGCTTCGTGTCGCTGCGCCGTCCAAGCCCGCAGGCAATGTCGCAGATCAACTGCTCCCGGTGGGCAAACATCTCTGTTTCATCAATGGAATGAATGATACCCTTGCCCAGACATTTCACGCACATCCCTTTCGCAGCGCCCCGCTGGAACATGGAAACATCGAGGGGCAGCCCGTCGTCATACGCCGGGTCCCGTTCCCCGTAGTTGGCAAAAAGAGCTGCCAGCATATGGCTGATTTTAACGCGGGTGCCCACAGTACTGCGGGGATTGGACTGCCGGATAATGCGCTGTTCCACCGCCACGGTGGGCGACAGCCCGGTGATGGAGTCAAAACCCGGCACAGCGTCGATCATAAACTGCGTATCGGAAAACATCAGGTAACGACGTTTGCCTTCCTCGTAGAGCGTGTCGAAAGCAAGACTTGATTTCCCGCTGCCGGAGACACCGGTGATTACCGTGAGCCGGTGCTTTGGGATGGATACGTCGATTCCTTTCAGATTGTGAATGCGCGCATTTGTAATATGAATATATCCGTCTTTCGGTGCTTTATCTGCTTCCTTCATTTTCCTTTGAACCCTTTGCTTTTTGTTTTAGACGTATCATGCCGTGAATAATGAAATTATACCCTATTCCGCCGGATATGTGCTATACTTTTTTCATCATCTGACAGTACCATAATCTAAATCGGATGAAGAATGGCCCTAGGCCATATCCTGCTTTTTTAAAAGGACAAATTTTACACTGCTCTTTTTTCTGTTTTGTTTCTTGACCCCGCAGGACATCCCCTATATACTCTATTCAGGAGACGCCCATTGCCGGCAGTCTCTGCAGACCGGATAAAGGAGCCCGCGCCAAACGGCTCCGAAGGGCATCTGAGAGGAGAGGGAAAATGCGGATCGGCAGATATGATTATGTGAAACTGGTATATGCAGAAAAAGAGCCGGACGCGGTACAAATTGCAGCCGGAAACCTGAGACGGGATTTGCGCCGGGTACTCGACTGCGAGATGGACCCGCCGGAAAATGCGGCTTTCCATCGTATCGTGGCGGGAACCCTGGGCATATCGGAGGAAATCGCCCGAAAAGCGGATATAAGCCTCCTACGGGACAAGGACGGCAATTTATATAAAGAAGCTTTTCTGATTCAGGAAAGGGATGGCGAACTTCTCATTGCCGGCAGCGACCGCCGCGGGACTGTATACGGCATCTATGAGGTCTGCGGCACGTGGCTGGGCGTGTCGCCCTGGTACTTTTTCGCCGATGTCCCGGTGCACGGGAAACAGGAGGTGGTTTTTGAGAGCGGCCTGATCCGCACGGATCATCCGGAAGTGGAATACCGGGGCATCTTCATCAACGACGAGGAGGAGCTGGAGCACTGGGTGCAGCGTTACATGGGGGAGGATACCATCGGGGTCAAGACCTATGAAAAGATTTTCGAGCTGCTGCTGCGCCTGAAGCTGAATTACATCTGGCCAGCCATGCATGTGAATTCATTCAACTTAAAACGGGAAAACGGAGAACTGGCTGACCGGATGGGAATCGTGGCAGGCACCTCCCACTGCGACATGCTCATGCGCAGCAACAATAGAGAGTGGCGGCCCTGGCTTCAGAGGAAAGGCTATACGGACATCGAATACGATTTCTCCATTCCCGGCAGGAACCGGGAGGCCCTGAAAGAATACTGGCGGGAGAGCGTGGAACAGAACAAAGATTTCGAGGTATGCTATACCCTGGGCATGCGGGGAATCCATGACAGCGGCTTCTCCGTCAGCGCCCTGGCAGGCAAGACCGGCAAGGAGCTCCTGGAGGCAAAATGCGCCCTCCTGACAGACGTCATCACGGCGCAGCAGGAAATCCTGGCGGACACGCTTCCCCACGAGACGCTGAAGACATTCGTCCCTTACAAGGAGGTCCTGGAGCTGTATGACAATGGCCTGGAGGTGCCCCAGGACCTGACCCTGATCTGGGTCAATGACAATTACGGCTATGTACGGCGCTATCCGGGAGAAAAGGAGCGGGCGCGAAAGGGCGGAAACGGGCTTTATTACCATAATTCCTATTGGGCGCCGCCGGGAGGCTCCTACCTGTTCCTCTGCTCAATCCCCCTGGCCCATACCAGGAACGAGCTGCTGAAAGCCTGGGAAGAGGGAATCCGCAAGATCTGGGTGACGAACTTCGGCGCGGTCAAGCCCCTGGAACAGCAGCTCACCTTTTATGCTGCCCTGGCCTGGGAGGCAGGCAGGGAAAATGCCCTGACCAACACGGAAGAAATTTTCCTGGAGAAATGGATCGATTCCACTTTCAGTGGGAGCCATGGAAAAGAACTGGCCGCATGCCTGGCGGAATTCGACCAGCTCACCAATACCAGAAAGATAGAGCAGATGGACATGGACGCTTTCTCCCAGACCGCCTATGGGGACGAGGCCGCAGACCGCATTCATCGTTACGAAGAAATTTTTGATGCGGTAAACCGTGTCTGGAAGAAACTTCCCCTGGAAGAGCAGGACGCTTTTTTCCAGATGATTGCCATGAAAGTCCATGCGGGATATTTTACGAATCTGATGTATTATTACGCGGACAGAAGCGTGCTGTGCATGAAGCAGGGAAAATACGGCGCCGCCGGGGAATATACGAACCGCTGCAAAAGCCTTGACAGAGCGCGCAGGAGCATGCTTTATTATTACAACCATGTCATGGCGAACGGGAAATGGAATGGTATCCTGACGCCGGAGGATTTCCCGCCGCCGAGGACTGCCATGTATCCGGCCTGTATGATGCCGGTAAGCGAAGCACAGGAAAAAGAGGGCGGCGCTTTGACAGCAACGTTGCGGAACGATGGGGAAGAGGACGGCAATCCCCTGACGGTAACGCTGTGGAATGACGGCGAAGAAATCATATTCACAGAAAGCGGAGAAAAATGGTTGGAAATCGAAAACCATGGAAAAGAAGCGCTGTCCTGCACCCTGCAGGCGTCGGAATGGCTGCGGTTCACGGACAGCAAAGCCTCTTCCCTGAACATATCCCTTTCCCCCGGACAGGAGGAGCGGGTATTATTGGAGGTGAACCCCCAGACTTTCTCAGGGGAGTTTCCGGAGGGCGCGGCAAACCCGCAGGCTTTCTCCGAGGATTTCCCGGAGAATCCAGCAAATCAGCCAGAGTCTCTGCAGATGCCAGAATTCGATACCTCCGAAAAATGCCCAGCCAGACTGCGGGAGCGCGAAACGCCCCGGAGGCAGACCGGATACCTGGAGCTTTCCGATGGTCGGGGGCAGATACTCCGCAGAATTCCCGTCTCCTGCCTGCTGCCGCTTTGTGACGGTGCTCCCCGAACAGGCACGGAAGACGATGGGCGCGTCTGCGTGGAGGCCGCAGACGCAAAACAGTCCACCGGCTGGAAGAGAATCGAAAACCTGGGCAGGGACTCTTCCGCGCTCATGGAGGCGCGCGCCGCCGGAGGCATCCTGGAATATCCGATCCGGGTTTTTCGCGGAGGCTGCTTTCTGTTAGAGATCCACCGTTTTCCCTCCCTGAACTCCATTGGAGAGATTGCCGTGGGCATTTCGGTAGATACTGGAGTAGTTATTACAGCAAAGACGGATTCAAACGACGAATACCGGGGCACATGGAAAGAAAATGTGCGCAATAACGTAGACAAAATGTACCTGAACCTTCCCTATATGGAAGCCGGAACGCATACCGTTACTTTCCATGCCGTCAGTAAATATTTTGCATTTACGCGTTTTGTAATATACACACAGGAACGGAAAGCAAATTCGCTGGGTAAGAAGCTGGGAGAAAAACCCGGCAGCCAGCGGCTCCCCCGGATTTTCGATGCCACATCCTTTGCGCGCTCTGCCTATGGGGAAGAGTCCTGTAATCTCCCGCCGCGGCCGGTCATTTACCTGCCCCTGCAGCCTGCCGGGGACAGCCTGACAATGGAAGACCGGATCATCGCGCCAACCTGCTATGGAAGCCCTTTGGAGCCGGGCCAAATTCTTAAGAGCGGCCGGGAGATTTTTACAGAGGCCCAGGGGGCATTACGGATAGATACCGCATCGGCTCTTGCGCAGAGCCCATATTCCTATACGATAAACGGCGAATGGCACTGGTGCAACAGTCCCGCCCATGGGGAGACCGGTATTGCCCTTTATATGCGGAAAGCGCAGCAACACTGGAAAGATGATGGTAATGCGCCGGCTCTGTGCTATCGGATGCAGCTGACCGGAGGATTTTACCGGATTTGGATTCGCATGTTGATGTGGGGCGACGATACCTCACACTTTTCCATTGGGATAGACCGGGAACAGATTCCCGAAGATGCTTTATACGGAGGACACCGGATATGGAGATATTCCAACGAGCAGGTATGGAAATGGATTCCCGTCTATGAACTGCCTCTGGCAGAGGGGGAACACCTGCTACAGATAACAGCCCTGTCTTCCTGTTTGCGTTTTGAACAGATTTACATTACAAAGGGAGAAGAGCTTCCTCCTGTCCATGAGAGCGTGTAATTCTCCTATGGCATAGGCAGGTCTGATATACAGCATCATTTTACAGAGTTAGCCCATTGCTGAATCCAACCCTTACACCAACCAGGCGGAAGACGCAGACAGCGCCCTCCGCCTTACTCTCTAATTCTTCTCCTGCTTCTCTTGGCATTTTGGTGAGACACGCAAAGTAGTATGATGAGGTGAAGCGGATCAGTGCCGTATTGCTCTATGTGTCCTCAGCGGTTACCATTGTCATCGGCATCGTTATTTTTGCCTTTATGGGCTCCATCCCGATTCCCCGCCTCATACTCCTCCACCGCCGGATCCACAATATCTGTCTTCTGCCTCCACTCCTTCGTCCCCTCCACCTTCACCGCCGCCTGGGTGTGCTTCGCCAG
>ERZ777011.289-NODE-289-length-81584-cov-7.513069_pt1 | contig 81584 bp, 94 predicted proteins | sample MGYA00374964_ERZ777011 | MGnify/ENA primary metagenome ERZ777011 (study PRJEB29310, sample SAMD00008975) | mouse gut metagenome | study: EMG produced TPA metagenomics assembly of the Metagenome analysis of fecal microbiota from mouse which was promoted... | reverse complement strand
GCACCAAAATACGGTGCCTAAGTGCCGGCGGTCTCACAGCGCCTGCTTATGGATACGTAAATTTTATACAAACGATACTGTAAAAAACAGAGTTTCGCAAACGCCTAATGAAGGAAAATAGGTAAAGAGGAGGCTTTTATGAGTATATTCGCATTGAAATGTATCGCACTGTATCTGATGGTTTTAGACCATATCGGACTCTACTTTTACGGTATCCTGCCCGACAGTCTGACTGTTATACTGCGCATTCTCGGGCGTGCCAGTTATCCGCTGTTTTTGTTCTGCATGGCACAGGGATACCGGCACACAAGCAGCAGAAAAAAATATCTTTTGAGACTTTATCTCGGCAGTCTGTTCATGACCGGATTTGCGCTCTTTGTGGACAGCCGTTTCCCCACGGACGGTTTCGGATACGGCTTTCACAATATCTTTCTATCCATGTTTCTCGTCGGTGTTTTGATCAGCACCATCGAAGCCTTTTCGAAAAGCAAGAAAAAGGGACTTATTATGGCCGGATGCATTTTTGCACTCCAGCTTTTTTACAGCATAGCCCCCGGACTTTTTCCTATTCTCAGAAATTATAAGGGAGACACCCTCACAGGCATCATTCCCAATCTGGCGCTAAATGAGTACGGGTTTCTGTTTATCATTCTCGGGATCACCATGTATTTTCTGGAAGACCGGAAGGAGACCCTCGCCATTGTCTATCTGCTGTTTTGCATCGCCCAGTTCAGCGACGAACGGTTAAACGGAGACGGGTTTCCTCTCCAATGGTTTATGGTCCTTGCACTGCCCTTTATCCTGCGTTACAATGGCAAACGGGGAAAAAGTTATAAATATTTCTTCTATTTCTTTTATCCGGCTCACACGTTTTTGCTGTTTTATCTGGCGAACTTTGTATGGAAATGAAATTTCTTTATATTTTTTCTGTCACACGGACAAGTGAGGATTGTCTAATTAAACAGGAGGTGAAAATTTATGAATAAAAAAACGAATGAAGAATTGCAGGATTTGGTCAATCAAGCTACCGCAGGGGATAAAAAAGCCCTTGAGACCCTTGTCATGGGAGTGCAGGACATCGTATTCAATTTATCCCTGCGGATGCTGGGCACATTTTCAGATGCGGAGGATGCCACACAGGACATTTTGCTGAAAATGATCACACATTTGTCATCTTTCAGAGGAGAAAGCTCATTTACAACATGGGTATTCAGCATTGCCGCCAATCATTTGAAAAATTACAAAAAGCATATGTTCGCCCACTACCCGCTCAGTTTTGAGTATTATGGAGATGACATAGAAAACGGGAAAATACATGATGTGCCGGATTTAACACAGAATGTGGAAAAGGATATTTTGGCTGCCGAACTGAAAATGTCCTGTACCAACGTGATGCTGCAGTGTCTCGATACGGAAAGCAGATGCATTTTTATACTGGGCACAATGTTTAAGGTTGACAGCCGCATTGCCGGAGATATTTTGGAAATGACTCCGGAAGCCTATCGCCAGAGACTTTCCCGCATACGCAAAAAAATGGCTGAATTTCTCGGAGCGTACTGCGGCGAATACGGAAACGGCAAATGCAGATGCAAAGACAGAGTGAATTATGCAATACAAAGCCACCGGATAAATCCGCAGCAGCTGGATTACACGTCCGCCACAGAAATTCCCGTTCAAACTATTCTTGATGTTAAAAATGCTATGGAAGATATTGACGACTTATCACAGGACTTCTCATTTTGTAAGTCTTATCAGTCTCCCGAACGCATGAAGCATCTGATACAGGAATTGTTGGATTCCGCGCAGTTTTCCGTTATTCGAAATTCGTAAAGGAGAAAACAGACTATGAATACACAGAAAATCTTAGATTATTTATCGGCGCTGAGCATAAATAACAACCGCGATTGGTATCATGCAAACAAAGAAGATTATAAAAATGCAAATGCCGAATTTGAAAGACTAATAGAAATGTTAATGTTGGAAATCGGAAAGTTTGACAGCAGCATTTTGCATAACAATCCAAAGGACCTCACATTTAAGATCGTAAGGGATACACGCTTCAGCCATGATAAATCCCCCTATAACCCTGCGTTCCGCGCCCATATTTCCTCTAAGGGCAAGCTGCCCGTGCCTGTCGGATATTATCTTATGATCAAGCCCGGTGATCAGTCCTTTTTGGGCGGCGGCTTATTTGCAGATATGTTTAAAGATGCAACGACCATGATACGGAATCATATTGCCCTAAACAGCGAAGAATGGGAACGGATCATCCATGAGCCGGAGTTTCAAAAATATTTCACCGTACAGGGAAGCGCATTAAAGAATGTTCCCGCGGGATACGAGAAGGAACATCCGCAGGCACAATATTTAAAATTTAAGAGTTGGTATCTGGAATATCAAATAAAGGATGAAGAATTAAGCGATGGGGAAGCATTTCTCGCAAAAGCGGCAGAAATCTTCCGGATCATGAAACCCTTTAACGACTATCTGAACAGGGCGCTCGCAAACTTTGAAATGCCGGCGAGGTGACAAAATTTCAGCACGATAAGATACGGCCAAGCGCCGATTTCGGGAAATTGACAAGCAGGGTCCCGCACTCCACAGTGATCCTGCTCTTTTTTCCGATAAACTCGTTGCTCACACCAAGGGGAAAACTGTTTGTCAGCACGGCGTCATGCAGTTCGTATTTCAGATTTTCCAGATACACCCCTGTGGATCTCTCCGACCACGAAAACACCGACACATACCCGTCTTCTATCTTGTCAAAGGCAAGTCCTGTGTTCTCAAACACCGTAAATACACTGTCTTTATCAAACAAAAACCCCCGCATCCCGCGGGCCGACAAATAGGCGAGCAGCTGCAGATTTGCGATCGTATGATCAATGCGGCCGCCTGTGCCGCAGTAGATATGAAAGGTGGTATATCCCGCCCTGATCCCCTCCTTGAGCGCCACGGCCGTGTCCGTATCGTCCTTCTCCGGCGGCATCCGCAGCACATTTTCTCCCTGCGGAATATACTGCAGCGTGTCAAAATCTCCCGCGATCAGATCAGGTTTTATCCCCTTTTCCTCAATCCGCCGAAGCCCCGCGTCCGCCGCGATCACCAAGTCTCCCCTTTCCGGTTCAAAATCCAATCCGTAATTTTCACCGGCCCCTACAATATAACAAATATTTTTATTCATACTTTCCTCCTCCATCATGCGCTTTCCGCCGTCAAATCCCTTCCCCGTCAAAGGCCGGAATAAAGCTCTCCATCGCAGTCTCCCCCTCCTGAATAAACCCGCACTCCACGCCGAGGGAAAGCGCATAGTCCACCACTTCGCCGTATTCAGCTTCCGTCACCGGACGGTTCAGCTCCGGATAATCCGCAAGTTCAGGCATCGGCGTAAACTGGTTCATGATACTGATATAGATCCTGTTTCCGTAGGTTTTATGCAGATAACCTATCACGTCTTTCGAGTCCTGCGTGCACCCCGGCAGCACCAAATGGCGCACGATAGTCCCCCGCTTCATCAGTCCGTCCTCGGCCCCATCCTCAAACACTGCCTCCCCGGTCTGGCGCACCATCTCCGCCACCGCCGCCTTCGCCACTTCGCTGTAATTTGCCGCGCAGGAGTACCGCAGGCTCAGCCCGCTGTCCATATATTTAAAATCGGGCAGGTAGATATCCACCAACCCCTCCATCCTTTTTAGCGTATCCGCATATTCGTAGCTTCCCGTATTGTAGACCACGGGGAGCGACATCCCCTGCACTTTTGCCTTAGAGAGCGCCTCCGCAATCTGCGGCACAAAATGCCCCGGCGTCACAAGATTGATATTGTGGGCTCCTTTCTCCTGCAGTTCAAAAAATATATCGGAAAGTCTCTCTGCGGTGATCTGCTTTCCGGCATTCCCCATGGAAATACTTTTGTTCTGACAGTACACGCAGTGCAGATTACAGCCCGAAAAAAACACGGCGCCGGATCCCGACGTTCCTGAGATACACGGTTCCTCCCAATAATGAAGCGCCGCTCTCGCCGCCTTTATCCTGTCCGTCTGCCCGCATACGCCGCTCTCGCCGACCGCCCTTTTTGCCCTGCATTTTCTGGGACACAAGATACAGGCGTCTTCCGCCGATTTTTTATCTGATACCGCATACGTCATAGTTCTGCTCTCTCCTTTTACAAGCCTCTGAAAGCTGTCCGCATTTACCATTATAAATGACAGTAAAAAATATACAAGTACGGTCTTTACAACTTCTGTCTTTTTATAACAGTTTTCCGTTGACGCTGCGCACAGACATATCATATAATACATATGTGCATAAATATAGATTATTTATGCTTTCAGAAATAACAATAGAAAGGAGTCTCAAAATGAAACAAAGTTTTGGAATGGACTCACGCGGAGATTTAAAAGCGGCGGTTCGAGGCATCAACAGACCACAGTTTCTCATGTTATTTTCCAATGCCGACCAGTTTGAAAGACATGTGCAGGAACTGGAATCTCTTTTTCCCGGCATTCCCAGCATCGGATGTATCGGCATGAGTTATGACACTAACGTCGTGGAAAAGGGTGTCGGCGTTGTCGCCTTTTCGGATGGCGTCACTGCGGCGGCGGGCGTGCTGGAGGAAGTATCTTCCATGCCGGTCAAATACATCAAACGTCTCGAAGAAGATATCGGAAAAGTGAATGCTTCCAAAAATAATACGATATGCATCGACCTTTGTACCGGAAACGACGCCTGCGTCCTGACTACCATATACAGTGTTTTAAAACGCAGAAATATTTCTCTTGTGGGCGGAACCGGCGATGCCGGAAAGGTATCCGCCAACGGTCGTGTCTATCAGGATGCCGTGGTGTATGGTCTCGTGAAAAATGAACACGGCAAAATAAAAGCGTACAAAGAAAATATCTATCATCAGATGGGGGATTACCACTTTATTGCTTCCCGCACAAACAGGGAAAAATATATTGTCGGCGCCCTGAACAACAAACCTGCAAAACAGGTTTATCAGGATATTCTCCATGTGACGGAAAAAGAGATCACAACACAGACTTTCAAAAATCCTTTCGGTAAACTGAACGGAGACGACACCTGCATTATTTCCATCAAAGAAGTGGACGGCAATTCTCTCGCCTGCTTCCGTCAGGTAAACGATTCCGATATTCTGGTGTTGCTGGAACTTGGTGATTACAAAGAGATCGTGCGGAATACGATTTCACAGATACGGCACGACTTCCCGAAAATCTCCGGAATCTTCTCCGTAAACTGCCTGTTCCGCTATCTGCTGTTTACCCAGAATAAGTACATGCAGGAATATCTCGGGGAGATGGGAAAACTCGGAAGTCACGCAGGCCTTGTAGGATATGGGGAACACTACAACAACTTTTTTGTCAATCAGTCCATGACCTGTGTTGTATTTGAATAAGAAATATTATAGGAGGATCAAATTATGCTTTTTGGGCGTAAAAATAAGACGGAAATAAATCCTGCCGCACGCAATGAGAAAAGTCTTTACCCTGTATTACATATCATAAACTGCCTGAAAGATTACCGCAATGATCTGGTACAAAAAGAGGTGGATTCTCTCTCTGAGTTAAACGAAATAGGCCACTCTTTCGACGATGTCCTTTCTCAGAACGACAGCTTTCAGGAAAAACTTCAAGAATTCGGGACCAATTTTACAAGCATTGAGGATGCCTCCGGGCAATTCAGCGCCGTAAAGGATACTATCGCTCAATCTGTCAGCACCGCACAAAACGATGTGGGAGAACTGCGGAACAGTTCCCTGCAGGTGAAAGCCCATTTTGATGAAATGGAACAAACCTTTGCTGATCTGCAAAACGCCATAGAAAAGATCAGGCAGTCAACCTCCAAGATCGTTTCCATCGCAGAACAGACCAACATTCTGGCTCTGAACGCCTCCATAGAGGCCGCCCGCGCCGGCGAGCAGGGAAGAGGATTTGCTGTCGTCGCCACTCAGGTAAAAAAGCTGGTGGATGAGATCAAAGGGCTGACAAACGATGTGGATGCCGGTATTCTGGATGCAAACAACGGCGCCGAGCATCTTTTCAACAGCATTTCAACATCCCAGAAAGCTCTGGGCGACAGCCTTAAGAAAGTGGACGCAACTTCTAAAACCTTTGACGACATCATCAAATCTGCGGACAACGCAGGATCCGTGCAGGAAGAAATCTCCGGTGTGATTATGGAGTCAAAGACCGCGTTAGGTTCGCTGTGCTCTTTCTTTGAGGAGATCAAAGACAAATATCAGGAAATGATGGAGCATATCCAACGTGCCGAGCATCTGGGTTCCACAAAAAGCGCCATGTTTGAAGACATTGACAATATGATGTCCCAGATTCCGCTTGTTATTAAGGATTATAACGGCACCGTCTAATACCGTTGCCGCCGCGAGAAATTTTGATATAGCGCAGAGAAATTTTCTGTATACAAAGGGAGCTGCCCGTATGGCTAGATATCATATATCAAACAAAAATATTTACGGATTTAAAGATAATATATATCAGATGTTTCTGCTGATACCGTTGGTCATAGCCCTGTCACTGTTAGCGGAATTTGTTCTGGGGCCGCTTTTTTATAATGCGTATCAGAAAGATACCGTGCTGAAAGACGGTATGGCCGGAAGCGAAGCGGGGGGCGAAATCCCCGTGGCGCAGTCCATAGCGGATATGGAAAAATTCGGCACATTTACGCTTATCACCAGCGGAACGGTCCTCAAGTATGATACGGTCCGCAGCGGAGAAAATATCTATCACCGGATCGAGCTGCCAAGCGGCGAAAAAGTCATTGCCCATATCAATCAAAAGGCGCTTTTAGAGTCTAACAAAGTCGGTCTCTATCGCCTGCCCGCAGGGGAATGGAGAGTCTGGGAGGCGCCTGATGAAGTTATGGTATATGAGGAATTTCTGGCGGTAACGGATCACTATGTGGATATGTACGGAGATTATGCCCCGGTACTGTCAGAGTCAGATTACGGTATGGGACTTGGCAAAAAAGCTTCCGCATGGATCTTTATTATTGTCATGACGCTCTACAGAGTGATCGGCGTCAGGCGCCGGCGCTTTGCACCTGCTCTGTTCTGGAAAAGGGATCCTCTACTGCCCCGCAATGATCTGGAATGCTGGTGCGCTTCCAGTTTTGCCATCTGGGCCCATTCCTTTTCGATGCTGGAGGGCTGGCCTCTGATTACCGGTGTCCACGGCAGCAGAAAAGCAGTGGCTAATTTCAAGAAAGTGGCCTTGGGGGAGCAGTGGGATATCAAAAACAGACAGGACGGACTGAATACCGTGCACGAGCTGGTGGAAAAGCATGCAGGGCGCCTTGACACGGAGTACCCGGGCTGGGATCTGTGTCGGGCCACGCAGTTGTTAGGTATGATGTATCTCGTAAACATGATAGACAGGGAAGAGTTGGATCTGGAATTTTCCGCTGCCGGAAAGGTAATCCAGCAAAAATTTCACTCTTGGGATGCCATGGCGGAAAGTTATCTTGCGGGCTACGAAGCATGGCTTACGCGGGTCGGAAGTGCGAATGCCGCACAAAGCGCCGCTTACCGCAGAAATACTTTTGAAAGGTTAAAGGCAAATCCGGACGGGCCTTACTCCGTCCCCTTTCGGATGGATCTGAACTATAATCCGGGAAGCGGCAAGGGTGAGAGGAACGTTGTAAAGAGAGTGCTGGCTAATTATCGGGCGCAAAATGCATAACTGCGCCCATTTACTCTTTCAGGTTCTCCCTCAGTTTCTCCTCCATTCCCTCTAACATGTAACGCTTTCCGACGGACTGTCTTTCCAGATAGTCCTCTCTCATATTTTGACTATAATAGTCAATCTCTTGTTTCAAATCTCTCGCCGACAGCAGCCTGCAGCCCTGCCCTCTGATGATGATCTGTTCCAATCCGTCGGAAGTGGCTACGGTAATGTCGTATTTCTTCCCATTCTCGTGTGAAAACCTCTCAATATACTGATCCGCAGTCTCCGCCTCCTTCGTGTAGACCACATGGATATTGTGGTAGTCAAACATCTCCGTATCATGGCCTTTCACCCGATAGGCGTCAAACACAGCGATCACTTCTATGCCGCGCATCCCCTGATAATTGCACAGGATATCAAGCAGTCTTCCCCTTGCGCCGTCGATACTTGCCTTTGCCAGTTCCTGCAGCTCTTCCCACGCAAAAATGATATTATATCCGTCCACCAGCAAATACTCTGCTCTTTTTAGCCCGGACTTCGCCGGCTTTTTTGTTCCCTCTTCTCTATATTCCAACGTTTTGGCGGGAACGGCCTTTCCCTTGGCATTCCACTTTCGTCCGCTTCCCTGCGGCCTGCTGTTGGCATGTGACCCCCCCGCCAATATGGCGTCGATCTCCTCCGTGCCGATAGCTCTGTCCGCCGCAGCACGTTCCTCCCCCGCCGCCTGCAGCCGCTTTATCTGCTCCTCCATCGTCGGTTTTTCTTTCACGCTGCTCTCCACATGCATGTAAGCAGGTGCATCATACCACGGCACCAAAAAGCCCGCTCCGTGAGCGCAAAATACTGAGGACGAGGGATTCAGGACATCCGCCTCCGGATCATAACCGATCCGCCCTATCACTTCCTCCTGATCATGGCAGGGCGCATAACCGGCCGGCAGACAAACCAAATGACCCTGTCCTTTCGTGTAAGCCGTCACTTCAATCTGATAATCCTGCAGACAGGCCGCTGGAGCTTGTCCCCGCAGCAAAGCTGTATCTCCTTCCATTTCCGGCGCCGATATCTTCGCCTGCATTCTCTCCAGATCGGTCATGGCCCGTCCGGTCATCCGGGCTGGAATCTCCAGCGTAAATTCATAATACGGCTCCAACAGCACGGATTCCGCCTGCATCAGCCCCTGCCGCACCGCCCGGTAAGTGGCCTGCCTGAAATCCCCTCCTTCGGTATGTTTCAGATGGGCCTTTCCTCCGGTCAATGTGATCTTTATATCCGTTATGGCTGATCCGGTCAAAACCCCTTTGTGCTCCCGTTCTTCCAGATGGGTCAGTATCAGCCTCTGCCAATTTCGGTCCAACACATCCTCGCTGCACGCCGACATTGTCTGAATGCCGCTGCCCCGTTCTCCGGGTTCCATCAAAAGCTGCACTTCCGCATAGTGCCGGAGGGGTTCAAAATGCCCTACTCCCTCCACCGTATTTGCGATGGTTTCCCGATAGACGATATTGCCCGGCCCGAAAGTTACTCCCATCTGAAAGCGTTCTGATATCATACTTTGCAGCACTTCCAGCTGTACCGGTCCCATAAGCTGCATCCGGATCTCCTGTATACTCTCCTCCCAAAGAATATGAAGCTCCGGCTCTTCCTCCTCCAACTGCTTAAGCTTCCCCAAAGCCTCCGCAGGCTTTACATCATCCGGCAGATAGACTTTGTAAGTCAACACCGGTTCCAACATAGGCGGCAGCGACGAGTTTTCTACCCCCAGCCCATCCCCGGGCATAGTATATGACAGACCTGTCACAGCATAAATGCCGCCCTTGTCAGCTCTATCGACAGTTTCGTATTTTTCCCCGGAATAGCTGCGTATCTGTGTCACTTTCTCCCGCCACAGACTGCTGCCATCCTCAGACATTCCCTCAGTCAGACGTTCTGACATCCGGCCGGTCACTTCTTCCCTGACTTTCAGACAGCCTCCGGTGATTTTCAAAAAGGTCAGACGATTTCCCTGTCTGTCTCTGGAAATCTTGTAAACTCTGGCTGCAAAAGGGTCCTCTTCTCCGGCTTCCGTACCTCCGGCGTAATCTCTAAGTGCCTTTAACAGTTCCTCCACACCTTCCAATTTGAGGGCGGAGCCAAAAAAGCAGGGAAACAGCTTTCTCTCCGCCACCAACTCTGCAATCTCCTCTTTCCCGATGCTGCCTGTCTCCAAAAACTCTTCCAACAATCTTTCCTCGCAGACCGCTATATTCTCATAAAAATCTCCCATGTTTTGACCCGAAAAGTCAACAATGTTTTCTCCGAGCTTCTCCTGACATTCCCGCAAAAGCTGCTCCTTATCCGTACCCGGCTGATCCATCTTGTTGAAAAACAGAAATGTAGGGATCTCATACCTCTTTAAAAGCCGCCACAGCGTTCTGGTATGCCCCTGCACACCGTCGGCGCCGCTTATAAGCAAAACCGCATGATCGATCACCTGCAGCGCCCGCTCCATCTCCGCCGAAAAGTCCACATGTCCCGGCGTATCAAGCAAGGTGATCTCCATATCTTCATAATGCAGGCGCGCCTGTTTGGAAAATATGGTGATCCCCCGTTTTCTTTCCAGTTCGTAAGTATCCAGAAAGGCATCCCGGTTGTCTACCCGCCCCAGCCTGCGGATTGCACCGCACTGGTAGAGCAGCCCTTCGGAGAGCGTAGTCTTGCCCGCGTCCACATGGGCCAAAATGCCTGTTACAAGTTTTTTCATGATGTCAGATCCTCTAAAGCACCGAACCGGTACCCCATTTCCTCCCATTTTGTCAACAGTTCATCCAAAATCTCACCGTTGGTCTTTGATGTATTGTGCAAGAGCACCACCGCCCCGGGATGGACTCTTCCGGTCAACTTCGCAAAAGCCTCCTCTTGCGTAGGCTGAGCGTCCACATTCCAGTCCACATAGGCCAGACTCCAGAACACTGTCTGATAGCCCAGTTTTTTTGCCATTGCCAAATTCTCCAAATTATACTTTCCCTGAGGCGGTCTGTAAAAGCGGTCTAACTCCTTCCCGGTAATCTCTTTGTATTTATCTGCCACCGTGTCCAGTTCCTCACGAAATTTCGCCTCCTCGGCAAGTGCATCCATATCGAGATGGTGCCACGTATGGTTTCCCACCATGTGTCCCTCCTCGCTCATCCGCTTCACAAGATCCGGCGCACTCTCGAGAAAATGCCCGACTACAAAGAAGGTCCCTTTGGCGTTATGCTTTTTTAACGCGTCCAAAATCTTTTCCGTGTTTCCGTTCTCATAGCCGCAGTCAAAAGTCAGATACAGCACTTTCTCCTTATCATCCCCCAGATACCAAGCGTCATACTCTCTCAATTCCTCCTTGGAAAGGCTGCCGTTTGGCTGTTTTTCACTGCCGTCCGCCCCGAAGCCCAACCCCCAGCTTCCGGAGGACGCGGCCTCCACATACTGTTCTCCACCGTGGGCCGCGACGTTTACGCCTTCCCGCAGCTCATCACCGTCGTTTTCACGGTAGCCCACCTCGCTCTCATTACCGGAAACACCGCCGTCTTCGTATTGATTGCCTTCTTCTTTCACGCCATTTTCCTCTCCGGGCAGCAGCTTTTTCCCGAAAAAGAGCACTAATACCAGAATTACCGCCCAGAAAGCTGTTTTCACCAATTTTCCGCTGTTGATCTTTCCCTGCTTTTTCTCCATTCTTTCCCCTCTTACATGCACATATCTTTTCTATATGATTATGTAAGTACAGGGTGTCCGTAGACCAATTTATCCGAGAGTGATCGTATAGGAAGTTTCAAACACACTGCCTGCCGTCAGCTCATTCTCCCATCTCTTCTCCGGCAGTTCCCCGTCAAAATCCACATCGTCACATCTGCCGCACCAAGGCTCGATGCAAATAAACGGCGCATTCTTCTCAATCGGCGTCCAGATTCCCACAAGGGGCATATCAAAATCTACCCGCACATACTCATTCCCGTCCGGGCCGCAGAGCGACACCGCATCCGTCTGTCCTTCCTCCAAAACGATGGTATCCGCATCAAACAGATCCGGCGTGATCGGCAGATAACCGTCCTCCAGACCAAATTCCAACGTATCTTCGGCCACCAGTCCTCCCTCTATCACAGCGGAAATGATTTCCTGCAGCGGTTTCCCAGCTTTCATGAACCGCAGCATGTACTCGCTTTGTTTTCCCTTTCCCTCCATCGGACAATTGAACGCCGGATGGCCTCCGATGGAAAAATACAAGGGCTTGTCGTCCGTATTTTCCACACGCCATCCAAGCACCAGCTTGTCCTCTTTCAGTTCATAAGACAGTTCCAACAGAAAACGGAAGGGATAATTTTTCAACGTCTCCTGCGTCTCGGTGATACTCATCACAAGCTTCGTATCCGTCTGTGAAACAGGCGTAAACTCCATATCTCTTGCAAACCCATGCTGCCCCATCTCAAAGGTCTTCCCCTGATAACGGTACTGCTTTTTCTTCAAACCGCCCACAAAGGGAAACAGGATCGGCGCATGCCTGTTCCAGTAAGCAGGATCCCCGTTCCACATATATTCCTTTCCATCTTTTTTAAGTGAGATCAGTTCCGCGCCTTTCGAACGGATTACCGCTTCCGTACTTCCATTTTTTAAGCAAAATTCCATATCTTTACTCCTCTCCGATGTAATTATTTTCAGTATAGCATAAAACTTTTCCATATACTATTGCAAGATCGGATTTCTTATGTTATTATCATGTAGTAATAAAAACCAGATAATAAGGTCTTTTAGAAAAGACCTTGTCATATAAAAAATCCGGTTTTTAAAAAACATACTTTTATAAATGGAGAAAAAATATGTCTTACAAAATTATTGTTGACAGTTGCTGTGAACTGCCCGATGAATATAAAAACGATCCGCGCTTCGAGCGCATTCCTCTGACACTGGAGCTCGGAGATTATCAGATTCTGGATGACGAGCACTTCAACCAGAAAGATTTTTTGGATAGGGTTGCCGCCTATCCCCAATGCCCGAAATCAGCCTGTCCTTCGCCGGAGCGCTACAGGGAGGCCTATCACAACGATGCGGAGCATATTTACTGCATCACCCTGTCCTCCCACTTGAGCGGCAGTTACAACAGCGCCGTTCTCGGAAAAAATCTTTATGAGGAAAAGTACGGAGCAAAGGACATATACATCTGTGATTCCGAATCCGCCAGCATCGGCGAGACCCAGCTTGCCATGAAATTCATGGAATGGGAAGAAGAAGGTTCCATGACCTTCGCTCAGATCGTGGAAAAAGCGGAAGCTTTCAGGGATGCCATGAGCACCTATTTTGTTCTGGATAATTTAGAGACCTTACGCAAAAACGGCCGTCTTTCCGGTGTGAAAGCGCTGATCGCTTCCACCTTGAGCATCAAGCCCGTGATGGGCGCTATCAAAGGCGTGATCATCCAGAAAGGTCAATCCGTGGGCATCAAAAAAGCCCTTACCAAAATGGCGGACATCATTGTGAGCGAAGGAAAAAATCTGGATGCCAAAGTGCTTTACATCTCTCACTGCAACTGCCCCGGCAGAGCAAAACTGGTGAAAGACCTGTTGCTTGCACGCACAAAATTTAAAGATGTGAAAATACTGGATACCGCCGGTGTCAGTTCCATGTACGCCAACGACGGCGGCGTGATCGTAGCTATTTAAATATTATAGCTCACCTTATTATAGAAACGTAAACTGCACCGGTCCTTTCCAGATAAGAATAATCAGCAGAATATGTACGACAAGCATAGCGGGAATGCCATAAAGAAAATACCAATGTCTTGTCTTATGATGAAATAAGTGCATACCTATCATAGAACCTGCGGCTCCTCCGAGAGCCGCTATCAATAAAAGCGTTGCCTCTGAAATCCGCCATGCACGCTTTTTTGCTTTCCATTTATCGATTCCCATAAACAGAAACCCAGCCACATTCATAGCGATAATATAATATAAGATAATCATTAGTCCCTTCATATTTTTCTTCCCTTACTGCTGCCCGGTGTAATCCTTAAAGCAAATGTTCACATCCACCTGCCCGTTTATGCCGGCCACCTGCCCCTTTTCGGAATACTGCAGCATCTTGTACTCGTACGGATAATAAATGGGCAGCGTGTAGCCTGCAAACCATTTATCATATTGTTCTAACGCAGACAAATCGAGCATCAGCAAGAATGTTTTCATATTTCCATATATTGCCGGCTGATAACCTGCCTCTTTTACTGCTTCCAAAAATACTTTCGCATTGTTCGTGCGTTCTGTAACTGTCAGTACGTTTGTTCTGCAGCTTTCCTTTTTTACATCCTCAATATCCAGATAGACCGGATAAGTCAATTCATAGCCCTGCAGCATTTCTATCACAAAATTAGCCTCTTCCAGTGCTTCTTCCTCATTCAGCGCCTGTGTAAAGAAATATACCCCGACAGGAATCCCGTTGGCGGTCGCACCCTCTATATTCTGCCTGAAAAACTCGTCTTCCAGAATGCCTCCCTCGCTGTAACCGCGGATGCCCACACGGATGATCGCATAGTCAACGCCGTCATTTTTCACAGCAGCCCAGTCTATTTCCCCCTGATACTTTGATACGTCAATGCCCTTTTTGGTAAGCGTTTCTCCCTCCGCCTGATAGGTGACAAAGCCGCTGTCCTCCATGATAAAATTGCTGTCCACATAGGTATTCAGCGCCAGATCTTCCTGTATTGGCAGAAAATAATACTGGCCGGAGTCCAACATCACCACATGCTCCGGATATAAATCCCGCAGAATCGCCATGGTGCCTTCCCCGTTTTCCAACCTCCCCCGCAAAATCTGCAGGACCTCCGAGTCCATATCATCCACAGCTCCGGTGACCGCAGCAGTCACCATACTGTCCACCTGTTCCTGTGTATAAACTATCTCGTCGGAGACGGCTTCCACCGCCTGCCCGTCCTTCTCTTCCTTCTCCCCCGGTTCCTGCTCGGCAAAAACATACGCATCCCCGGCCTGATTCTTAAAATGCAGGCATAATCCGATGCTGACAAGGATCGTAATAAAAGTAACGACGACGGAAAAACTTGCAACGACCGCTAATATACGCACCTGTCGTCTCAACCTGCTTTTGCTGTTTCTCTCTGCTTCTCTTGCTCTCTTCTCCATAGGTATCCTTACCGCTTTTTTTCTATAAATATACGTCTTTGTCTACGATACCATTCCTTTTCTTTTCCTGCAATAGATTTTACAAAAACTTCATCATTGTATCACTGGAAATTACTGCCGCGGCTAAGTTATGACAAATGCGTCATTTTTTCATTTTAGGCTGAAAAATCAAGCTTGCAAGGTATCCGAAAATCAGCGCTGCGCCGGTACCCACGGCTGCCGCCTTAAAACCGCCCATAAACAAGCCTATAAAACCGTTCTCATCCACAGCTTCCCTGACCCCTTTCATCAGGTTGTGTCCAAACCCCATGAGCGGTACGGTGACACCGGCTCCCGCAAACTCCGCAAGGGGCTCATAAACTCCGACAAAGCTCAGAACCGCACCGAGACACACGAGAAGTACCATGATCCTGCCCGGCAGCATCTTCGTCCTTTCCAACAATATCTGTGCCAGCGCACAAATCAGTCCTCCTACCCAAAACGCATGAAAATAATCCATAAAAACCTCCCCATACTCTTTTGGGTTTAGTATGCGGAGGTTTCTGTTTTTCATACCGGCAAAACTCATAGTTGAAAATTTTATGTAAGATTACACTATAATCTGTATAGTTCCGAGACGATCTCCCGTATGCTTTTTTTCTCGCAGTCTACCGTCACGTCCGCATATTTTTCATACAGAGGGATTCTCTCTGCATAAAGATCCTCAAGGGTCTGCCCCTTTTGCAGAGCAACGCCGCGCTCGTTTAAATCCCCTAACCTTTCCCTGATCGTCTCGCAGGACAGCTTTAAATAGACTACCTTTCCGATCCTTTTAAGATGCTGCATAGCCGCCGCCCCATAGACTACGCTGCCTCCGGTAGCTACCACGGTGCGTTTCGTCTCAATGGACGCGTTCACTTCCTCCTCGATCTTTAAAAAACCTTCCAGACCATATTCCGTGATCAGTTCATGAAGCAGGGCGTCATATTTTTCCTGAATCAAGAGATCGCTGTCCAGAAAACGGCAGCCTCTGCTTTTTGCAAGCACGACTCCCACCGTGCTTTTCCCTGCTCCCGGCATCCCGATCAAAATAATATTACTTTTTCCTGTCATCTAATCCACCCTGCGTCTCTGATCATACGGCTGCTATCACTTCCACTTCGCACAGCACATCTTTCGGAAGCTTCTTTACCGCAACACAGCTTCTCGCCGGTTTTCCCGTGAAATATTTCTCGTAGACCGCATTAAACGCAGCAAAATCAGCCATATCTGCCAAAAAGCAAGTGGTCTTCACTACGTTTTCATAGGCTGTATCCGCCGCCTTCAATATTTCACCGACATTCTTCATGACCAGTTCCGCCTGTGTTGTGATATCCGCCCCTTCAATTTCCCCTGTGGCCGGATTGATCGGGATCTGCCCCGAAGCAAACAAAAATCCATTCGCAACGATTCCCTGCGAATAAGGACCGATCGCCGCAGGCGCCTTATCTGTCGAAATCTTTTTCATACCGTTACCATACCCTTTCCGTAAATCTATAACTATCTTCATTGTCAATCTGTTCTGCCCGTCACGGAATCCTCGAGCGCCGTGCAGATCTACTCCTCAAACTCTGCCGTCACATAGTAACCCGCAGAGCGCTCTTCCACCTTTACCACAACTCCCTCTCTGGCGGACATCCGCTCCGAAAAAGGAAAATTACCGGACATCGCCAAAGCCGGATCTATCGTATAATAGTAATTGCTGGGAAGAACCCCCTCCGTGACAGTCACGCGGTCGCCCGCCTGCAGCAGTCCTGCACGTTCCATTTTAAATTCCATTTCTCTCATATCGCCGCCTCTGAAAACCGAGCAATCTTGTCTATAACGATACTATCATACTCGCGATAAAGAAGCTGTGTCAACTGTTTTTTGCAGAAAACAAAAGGGCGGGTCACTCCCCGCCCGCACATCTATGCAGCCCTTTCTATCACGACTCCGTGGGCTATGCCCGGTACTGTCATTCCCTCGTTAAAACTGGTCTTTGACAAAAGCGCACCGGTGGGCACAAAGAGCACTCTTTTCCAGACGCCTTCCTCCAACATTTTGAGAATATACGCCGACAGCGTCACCGCGCTGCAGCCGCATCCGGAACCGCCGCTCCCCACATCCTGAGTTCCACAGTCATAGATTTCAATGCCGCAGTCCATGTGCCTGCTCTCGATGTCTATATTTTTCTCTTTTAACAGATCAAGCAACGCCCTCTGCCCAACAAGTCCCAGATCACCGGTGACGATCCTGTCATAGTCCTCGGGTTTTCTGCCGAAGTCCTTCAGATTTGCGGCAATCAGTTCACAGGCCGCCGGAGCCATGCAGGCACCCATATTTAAGGAATCCTTGATGCCGTAGTCCACAATCTTTCCGCTTGTCACCCCGGTTATCTTCGCCCGGTTTTTTTGATTAACCTCAGAAGTCAATACAAATGCCGCGCTTCCGGTCACCGTCCATGTCGCTGACGGCGGCCGTTGATTTCCGTAGGACAACGGATAACGGAACTCCTTCTCCGCACTGGCAAAATGACTGGATGTGACGCAGATGACATGTTCCGCCATACCGCCTGAAACAGCCATCGTTCCCAATCCCAGCGTCTCCCCGCAGGTGGAGCAGGCCCCATAGACGCCCATATGCGGGATCCCGAAAGACGCTACTCCGAAGGAGGAAGCCGTGGATTGACCAAGCAAGTCACCCGCAAACAGATACCGCATCTGTTCCGCCTGCATCCCCGCCTTCCCGAGGGCTAACGTCACAGCCTCCTTCTGCAGGGTGCTCTCCGCCTCCTCCCATGTCTTACAGCCGAAAAGATCGTCTTTTCCTGTCATGTCGATCAATTCCCTAAAAGGTCCTTCGCCTTCCTTTGTTCCCGCCACACAGGCGCTGGCCCTGATATATACCGGACGCCCCGGCACAAAGCTCTGACTGCCGGCCATCCTGCCGCCCGCATCTGTTCTTCCTGTCTGCTGCCCCATAAAAAAACCTCCCTGCACTCTTTACTTTTTTAGGCGATTGCGAAACTCATTGATTCTACCGCTTTGCCGTGCAAAATTTACGCATCAATAAGCAGGCGCTGTGAGACCGCCGGCACTTAGGCGCCGTATTTTGGTGCCTTATGTGTCCGCTGCGGTCGAGCCGCAGTGAAAACGTGCCTGCGCCTTGATCGTAAATTTTGCACAAGCAATACTTGCAGAAAGATGAGTTTCGCAAATACCTCTTTACCTTTTTAATAAAGTGTGCAGAAAGGTTTTCTTTTATACTTCTTTTTCAAGCTCCAAGGGGATCGGCATTTATATTTTACTTTTCGCTCCCCCTGTCCCACGCTTCTTTTATCTCATCTACAATATAGGGCGGGCGTGTCCTCGCCGCGTCCAATGTACGCCAGATGTATTCGCCGAGTATCCCCAGCATCAGCATTAACACTCCGGAAGCGCAGAGCACCACGCACATCAGAGACGCCCACCCCGCGATCGGAGTGCCTTTTGTAAACTTCTCCACAAATATGCTGATAAGCAGCGCCACCGCAATCAGATTAAACACGATGCCAAGCCCCGACATAAAACGCAGGGGAAAATAAGAAAAACTCATGACCGAGTCAAACACCAGCTTTACCTTTTTTGCTAACGTCCAGCGGGATTTCCCCACTTCCCTGTCCTGTCTCACAAAGTAAACCATGTCTGTCTGAAATCCCACCCACATCACCTGCAGCGTCAGTGAAGAATTCTTTTCATCCAGCCTCTCTAACACCTCGATGACCTTTCTGTCCACCAGATAGCAGTCGCAGCCGCCCGCCGGCATGTTTTTATTGACCATTCCCCGGATGATCCGATAATAAAGGTTTGCAAAGAATACTTTTACGGGATTTTCTTTTCTCTCTTTTCTGACGGCCAATACCACCTTATTGCCCCGCTTCCAACTATCATACATCTCGAGGATCAATGCAGAATCTTCCTGCAGATCTGCCTGCTTCGTCACCGCACAGTCCCCGGTACTGGCGGAAAGCCCGGCTAACAGCGCCGCATGTTCTCCAAAATTGCGGGAAAGCTTCACACACTTGATATGCGGATCCCCATCCCGCAGTCCGTTCATGATCTTCCAGGAATCATCCCCTGAGCCATCGTCCACGAAGACGATCTCATACTCCTCCAGTTTGTGGAGCACCTTTTTCTGCAGATCCTCATATAACATTTCCAGTGTATCCGCATTATAATAAACCGGTATCACAATCGATAATTTACTCACTTTAGCATCCCTTCTCTATGAGCAGCATGAAAACTCCTACCGCTCCGTCTTCCCGATATATTTCAAATATTCCTGATAATCCCTGATGTATTCCGCGTCGTCATAGTGTTCGCTGGAAAGCACAAGAAGAATAGAATCCGGCGAAAAATCATACATATCTTTCCAAACATTATTTTTCAAATAAAGGCCCATGCGAGGTCTGTTCAGCTCAATAACACGGCTCTCCTCACCGTTATCCACCCGCACCTTGCTTGTCCCGCAGACATTGATCAGCACAAATTCCGACCGTATATTGGCATGCTGCCCTCTGACCACCGTGCTGTCGGAACCATAGATATAAAATATCCTCCTGATTTCGAAGGGAACATCCGTATTTCCTTCCACCACCACGAGATTTCCCCGCTCATCTCCTAAATCTTTCCACTCAAGCAGCTTTATCTGCTCATCCATTTTACTCATATTTTTCCTTGCTCCCGCAGTCCTCTCTCCTGAAATCGATTGACCGCATCAGTCACCCACTCCTGTTCTTCCTCCGTCATGCCGCAGTACATGGGAATAGACAGCACGCTGTCCGCATAACCTTCCGCAATCGGAAAATCGCCTTTGCGGTGCCCCAGATAAGCGTAGGCCTCCGACAAATGAGGCGGGATCGGATAATGTATGATCGTTCCAATCTCTCTTTGATCCAGATAGTCAATCAGTTCCTGTCTTTTGTCACAGCGAATCACATACTGATGCCAGACCGTCTCCGTTCCCTCTCTGGGCATCGGCAGCGTTATCTGATCATTATTAAGTCTTTCCTGATAGCGTTCTGCAATCTCCTGCCGCTCCCTTGTGATCTCCTCCATATGCGCCAGCCGAACGTTCAAAAGCCCGGCCTGAAGCTCATCTAACCGGGAGTTCATGCCGACAACCTTATTATAATAACGCTTTTCACTGCCGTAATTCCTAAAAATCTTTACCTCTTTTGCCAACGCCTCATCATCTGTCACAATGGCGCCGCCATCCCCGAAAGCCCCCAGATTTTTGGAAGGATAAAAAGAAAAACAGCCTACATCGCCGAAAGTTCCTGTCATTTTTCCATGATATCCCGCGCCATGAGACTGAGCGCAGTCCTCGATGAGCTTCAGACCATGCTTTTTGCAGATCGCTCCGATCCTTTCCATATCCGCCACAAGCCCGTAGAGATGCACTACCATGACCGCTTTCGTCTTTTCCGTGATACAGGATTCTATCATGTCCGCATCGATCTGATAATATCCGTCAGGTTCCACAAACACAGGTGTCGCACCGTTCATCGTAATGCCCATCACGCTGGCGATATAAGTGTTAGCCTGCACGATCACCTCATCTCCCGGGCCGATGCCCAAAAGTCTCACTGCAATCTGCAGCGCTTCCAGACCGTTCGCCAGAGACACGCAATATTTCGCTCCGGTATAAGCGGCGAAATTCTCCTCAAAGGCGCTTACCTCTTTTCCCAGCACATACCAGCCGGAGCGCAGCACTTCCAACGCTTTGTCCTCAAATTCCCGTTGATATTTCAAAAAACCGTAATCCATCCGATTCGGCAAAATTTTCATACGATACCTCTTTTACTGCTTTTACATCTCGCTTAGACCCTTTTGTCATTATACTTGATAAAAAGGAGAAACGCAATTTATATTTTGTTTCCTGCAGGAGGGATAAGACCCCTGAAAGCCACTCAAAATCCCCCTTCATGGTAAGCCTTTGCAATTATATAAGAAGGTTCATAATATGCACTGCAATTATAATTATCTATTACGTCACATATTTCATGATTGTAAACTCTAAAAATCCCCTCTACATAATCCTCATTCGGCAGCATCGTGTCGCAAATCAGTCTTTGATAAACTTTTCCCATTTGTATAGCAGTCGGAATCCGCATAACCAGCTCTCTGTTTACATTTTCGATTTCAAAATTTCCACTTTCAAGACGGAACTCCTTAATCCATTCCTCCTCCACATCCAACGGATTTTGTGCATGAAGTACATTTGCAACACTGATCAAGTGATATGCTTTTTCTTTGCCGATAGTGTTTACAATATACCGGTTTCTCTGATGCAGTCTCCTCGCGATGCGTTCTACCATATAACACACAAAAAACAAATCGTTTACTTTAACGTCTTCCTCTTCAAAATAGAGATTTTTCATACTTTTTCACTTCCTTCATAGCACAATGTTTTCAATGCAGATTCCGTACAAAAAACAATTTGATGTGTTGGATATTTAAATTTCACCAATTCCCAAAATGCTGCTTTGGAAATATTGCCGCCCATAAAATCTTCCACATAATCCCATATCTGATCATCAGCCATAGGACCTTCCACAATATCATAGGAATGTTCTACCCCTCTTCTGCAGTCAACAACAAACTGCAGCCACTCTTCCGTCATCTGCTCAAATCTGCACAAATTAACTGCATCATCGGCAACATAGCGATAAATATTGACAATAGATTCCCCTCTTTTTGTCAGCGCCCACCTTTTCGCCTGTCTCTCCATATTTGTACAATAAAATCCATAGCCAAAATCCTTATAGTGGCCGTTTATTATAATTCTTGGCTTTTCCACAACCACATTACTTCCATGATAAATTAGATTTTCTCCCATACTTCTTTTTCCTTTTATTTCATACAGTACTTGTTTGCAACGTCGCTCTACTGTTACAAATCTTTGTTCATCCTAACTACTACTTTCTGAATATCATCTATACAATTTTGTCTATAATCTTCTTTCACCGCAACCCGTTTTCCCATTAAATCCAATCTCCCGGCTTTCAATATCTGAAATGGACATCCACGCGCCACTGAAACTACCCCGGTCGTTTGAAAATCTCTTATATCTATAATCCCTTCTTTTAATGACGAAAATGAAAAAATAGAAGAATGTGTATCCATTAGTGACAAGATATCTTTATCAATTGCACTCAAAACAACTGCATAGGCTGAAGCCGCCCCCATATATTGAGTCAATCGATTTTTTAATACCATATAAATCTTCGGTAACGGCGCATTCACTTCTTTTAATTTTTCAGCAAACGCATATTTACTATATATTTCAGACGGCAACTTTAACCCATAAATCAACGAGAACGCATTTTGAATGGCTCTTCTTGATGAATCATCTGCCATAACTGGCAATACCACTTTTGTTGAAGAAGCAATTGCAATCTGAGTATAAATTGAAAAGCTCGGATTTGCATCTAAAAACACCACATCATACTCTTTTTCAAGCGGTTTTATGAAATCATTTAACCAGTTTATAACCGCTGCCCAAGAATTCGTTCCCGGAATTTGATTGTTTGCCAATGTTGACATTGCGTTTGACTGCAACTCCAACATAGCATCACCACAAAGCAAATCTATATTATCCTCTATGTACGAGTTATATTGTTTTGGTTTTGTCAAATAATCTTTGGGATTAAAAATCGGAACACTGTACGGCGATGGCAACCTCATCTGAAAATATCCGCCTATTGTTGCTCTCGGATTTTCCCCCTGACGCATGAGCAGAATTTTACTCCCGCTCTGATTTAAGCCGCCCAATAAAAGTTCTGACAAATTTGCCTGTGGACAAACATCGATAACCAATATATTTTTATTTTTGTTCTGTCTTGCATACGCGCTAATCACTTGAAACGCTAAAGTCGTCTTTCCCGTCCCACCTTTATTATTCCAAAATATAATCCTCTCCATTTTTGTAAATCTCCCTTATTTTTTCTTTATTATATTGACATTTTTATACCTAGTCAAGTACATTTTGTACATCCATTCGTACTCTTTGTCCTAAATCACACAATGTAATAAGCAGGGTGATGAATACGTCTATCCATCACCCTGCTTACAAAACCAACAACCATTACAGCTTACACTATCTCCCCACTCTCTAACATATCCCCAGCATCTTTCCGATCCAGTACAATACCCCGAGCACCCAGCTTGTAAAAATTCCGTACAGGATCACAGGCCCTGCAATCGTAAATATCTTGCACCCGATTCCGTAGACCTGTCCCTCCTTCTGATACTCGATGGCCGCCGAGGAAACGGAGTTTGCAAATCCTGTGATTGGCACGAGGGCGCCCGCACCGCCGAATTTCACCAGCTTCTGGTACAGATTAAATCCCGTCAGAAGCGCGCTTGCAAGCACTAACAGCATGGCGCACCAGCTTCCCGCCGTATCTTTGTCCAGACCAAACTCCTGTTTTGCCACATTCAAAATAATCTGTCCGACCACGCAGATGATCCCCCCCACAAGGAATGCTTTCGCCATCTGCAACGCCAAATTGTTTTTCGGAGTAACTTTTTTCACATACTCCGCATATTCCTGCTTTTTTTGATCTTTTATCTCTCTCTCCTGTTTTTTCTGCTCGTCCATCTCTCTTTACCCCTTTTCTCTTATTTGCCTGCATCTTACCTCTATCCCGGAAATATCTCCCCCTGCCAAAAGTAAAACAAACTCCCCACCATCTTCCCAAGGGCAACCGCCAGCACCGCGATCCCTAAGCCATGTCGGTAGGATATCCTTCTGGCAAAGATCGGGATGCTGTCCAACATCTCGGCGATGGCTAACGCAAGACACCCCACAAACATACCCATAAACAATCCTGCGGCTCCGAGAAATATCTCTCCGAAAACATCGACGGCGGACAAGATCCGGCTCCCCGCACCCTCTGAAAAAATCTGTATCTGCCGCCTTATCCACTCTCCCGTACGAAAGAGATCCGATATCACGCTGAAAAATGTTCCAAGCACAGCCCCCGCCATGATGCACTCCTCATACAGGAACGTCTTTCTGGCTGTGTGAGTCGTTCCCACAAAACGCGGTGCAAGCCCCACCGCAAGCAGCACCGTGAAGATGCCTGCGGACACGAGCAGACCTGCAGATAGACCATATATCGCCATAAACACCTGTCCGCCGCTATTTTGCATCTTTTTCCATCCCCTCTCTGCCCGCTGTTTTGATGAGCGCCTTCTCCACATCCTCCTCGTAGATGGACATCTCCACCTCGATAGGCGTCGGATCCTTCGTGATCCTTCTGCCCCCGATATGGTTGAAAAAGACGATGATACCTGCGGACAACCCGATGCTGTAGCTGACTTCCAACACCGTAAAACCGCCCGAAGGCTCACCCATCACCAGCTCGTAATACTTTGCAAACACCTCCACAATACCGATGTCGTTGTGAAACGCCATGATCGTAAAGGAGGCCCCAAAGAAACACACCAGACTGACAAGGATGATCTTAAAAACCTCCACAAATCCTTTCTTTTTCTCCAAATAGACCCGCTCGGCAATCATATCCGGTTCCCCGATGCTCTCCACCTCCACATTGGGAACCGCCTCTTTGATCAGCTTGATCACCTCCGTCATGCTGATATAAAAACGTTTCTCTCCTCCCTCGTGAAAGGTATGCAGCTTGATTGCCTTCACTTTGGCTAAAACCGTCTTATCATCACAGTACAGGCTGGCGATATCCTTCAAAAACAGATCGTCCGTCTGCAGTTGTGTATTCCGTTCCGCTTTCACATAAACCGTTGCCTGCGCCATACTCTGCTCCTCTTTTCGTACTCTCCCTTTTTCGTACTCTCCCCGCTAGTATGCGCAGATTGCCGCATTCTATTCTCACTATATATTTTAAAGAAATGCAGCCCATAAGACAGGCAGATATCCCTGCAGGCAGCCCTGTAAAACGCCGGCACTTAGGCGCTGTCCTTTGGCGCCTTATGTGTCCGCTGCGTTTTACCGGAGCGGGAGCGCGCTGCAAAAGGGATATCTGCCTGTCTTATGGGCGTCCTCTTTCATAAAATTACAAAACCGCCCGCTCGCGCATCCTCCTCAGTATCCTCTTCTCCAGCCTGCTCACCTGCACTTGACTGATGCCAAATCTGGCCGCCACATCCGTCTGGGTCTTCCCCTGAAAATAGCGCAGAAAAATCAGCTCTCTCTCCTCCCCTTCAAGCTCTGACAGAAGTTGAGAAAGAAGCATATGATTGAGCAGTTTTTCCTTCTCGTTGCTCTTGCCGGCAAGCTGGTCGACCAGATAAATTTCATTGCCGTCGCTCTGATAGACCAACCGATAGATTGATTCCACTTCCGCACCGGCATCCATTGCCATCACCGTCTCTTCAACTGACAGCCCTGTCATCTCTGCGATTTCCTGCAGCGTAGGTTCCCGCACCATTTCCTGTTCAAACTGCTCCCTCGCTTTTTTGATCTTCCAGCCGTTTTCCTTGATCGTTCTGCTCACCTTCACCATGCCGTCGTCCCGCAGGTAACGCTTGATCTCACCGGAGATCATAGGCACCGCATAAGTGGAAAACTTCACATCGTAGCGCAGGTCAAACTTATCAATAGCTTTCATCAGTCCGATACAGCCGATCTGGAACAGATCTTCCGCGTCCACTCCCCTGTTTAAAAAGCGCTTCACAATATGATGCACCAGCCCCAGATTTTTCTCGATCAGTACCTCTCTCGCTTCCTTATCGCCTGTATGGGATCTCTCGATCAGCACTGACATATCTTCCATAGCTACTCTTCTTCCTCCAGCCACGGCGCGCTGCCTAACTTCTTTTCCATCAATACTTTACACCCCCTGCCCGGCGCTGAAAGCACCTGCATGTCATCCATAAACGCCTCCATAAACGCAAATCCCATACCGGAGCGTTCCAGTTCCGGTCTTGTCGTAAAAAGCGGCTCTAAGGCCTGATCCACGTTGTCTATCCCTCTGCCGTCGTCCTCGATCTCCAGAAACAGCACATCGCCCACGATCCTGCAGTACATGCGCACCTTGCCGCTTCTTTCTTCTCTCGGGCATCCCATGTGTCCCGGCATATACCCCTGCACATTGCCGTAACCGTGGATGATGGCATTGGTCACCGCCTCCGACACGGCGGTCTTTACATCTGCCATCTCCTCCACTGTTGGGTTTAAAGGAGCGATAAAAGCGGACACTGCCATCCGTGCAAACCCCTCATTGTAGGAGATCGCGTCAAACTCCACCTGCATCTCGTTATCATATCCTCTGCTGATCCGTTTTTCTTCCTGTTTCATCGTAAATACCTATATCCTTTCCACAATCTGTGTATTTTTCTCACTCCATAATTTCCATCACTCGCGACAATCCTGATATGTAGAGGATCCGTCTGATCTGTTTGTCCGCATGGATCGCAAATACCCGTCCTCCCAGACAGGCTATTTTTTTGTACCTGCCCATGATCACTCCCACGCCGGAACTGTCCATAAACTTCGTATCCTCAAAATCAAAAACGATCCCTTGAATATTATTTTTCACCAGAAAGGAATCCGCCTTTCTGCTGATCGCCCACGACTGATGATGATCGATCTCCTCCGGCATTTTTACCATTAAATAATTGTCGATTACCTGAAAATCCGCCTCCATATAAAATTCCCCTTTCTTTTTCGAATTCGCCTCTCTGCGCATCCGCATCTATAAAAAAAGAGAATACTCCCTTTGGAATATCCTCTTTTGTATACTGTGTGCCATATTTATTTTTATGCGCCTACTGCATGCTCTCTATCTCTTCCATATAGTCTGCGCTGCGGTTCGCCCGCTCCGTGCCCGGGAATTTGTCCATCACAAGCTGATAGTAGACTGCCGCTCCTTCATAATCCTCGTTCTTATAGTAAGCATTGGCAAGATTATATATCACATCCACATTTTCCGAGTCATACATATACGCTTTCTCCAGATTCCGGATCGCGTCCCCGTAAACTTCCTGTCTGTAAGCCGCCATGCCGTCGTCATAATAGGCCTTCATCACGCTGGGCCCTACCGCCGCAAGAAGACTATTGTAAATTGCCTGAAAAGCTTCCGAGGTCTCCTCGATGTTCACCTCTGTGCTGATTCTCTCCAGATACGCCGCCGTCTCCTCCACGTTATCCGGATTCTGGAGATAGCCGCCCACTGCCACCAGCATGCTGTCCATCGTCTGGATCGTTCCGTCCGTCCCCACATAGTTTTCCAGTTCCGTATACAGATCGTTGTTCTCCCGCTGCAATGTCTCCAACTTCTGCTGTAAGTCATTTGTGGTGGCCGATTCCGCAGCCAACTGCTCCCCGACTGTCTTTAACTGTTCGCTGACACTGTCCCTGACCGCCTGTATTCTGGCCGGCAAGATCAGAAACACCGTCATCGCCACTCCGATACCCAGTCCGATCAGCAGATACAAAACCGCAGAAAAGCTGACGCCCTTCGGTTCCTTTATGTCTAAGGGCTGAATGATCGTCTCATTTCCGCTCTGATAGCGGAACACCTCCTCCGAAGATTGCTTTCTCCTCTTTTTCGGCGCCCGCTCCTCCTGCGCCTCCTCCGGATGCAGCATCAGCGCCACTTCCTTTAAGTACCGCTTCGTCGTTGTGTTTCCCGTATCGATCTGTTCACAGCGAAGCAGTTCCCGCTCCGCTCTTATCCAGTCTTCCGCATCGATATACAACAAGGCTAAAAGCTGATGGGCTCTTATATACTTCGGATTTAAGGAAAGCACTTTCTTTAGCTGTATGATCGCCAGATCTTTTGAGTCCTGATGGCAGTATAAAAGCGCCTGATTATACTTTTTGATGGTTTTGTTGATCGTGTCAAGCCTCGTGGGATTGCTCTGTACCACATCAATGTAATCATCCGCAATGTTCTTTTTGGGGCGCAGATTCTTACTGATGACCCACTCGCTGAGTGCAGCCACCACTTCTCCCATCTCAAAATAGACAAGCCCCAACAGGTTTCTGGCCTCCACGTTGTTCTTGTTGAACTTAAGGCTCTGGCGCAGACTCTGAACCGCACCGCTCAAGTCTCTGACACCGGCTTTCTCCAGTCCCTCATTGTAGAAATTGTTGGACAGCTTTAAAACTTTCTTATATACAGAAACGTCCACACCGCAGTTTGTACAGAAATCATGTTCCGACAAAGCGCAGCCGCAATTATAACATACCATGCAACATGCTCCCGTTTATCCTTATTCTTCTGTTTCTTCTAATTCTTTGGATTCTTTTATTACTTTCACCACCAGATCCGCCATATCCGTCATATCCTGATTATAGATCGCGGCCTCCGCGTCCTCAACCTCAAGACTGGGATGGAATTTTTTTAATTCTTCCTCAAAATTGATCATGCTCTCTCTCCGCTTTTATCTGCCCCACTAAATATAAAGAACCCGTTATATAGATTTTCCTGCCTTCCGCTCTTTTCCAGATGCAGTATGCGAAAGCCTCTTCCGTGTCCTCGATCACCGTCGTTTTTTCCTCGCCGAACAGTTCTGCAAGCTCCTGCGGCTCTTTTACCCGATCGTTCTTGATCCTTGTCACAACAATTTCTTCAAACAGCCCGGCATCTTTTATTTCTCTTACCATCTCCCCGCATTCTTTTTCCGCCAGCGAGGAATATAACAGTACCCGCTTTTCTCTGCCTCCATCCGCACCCACACTTTCCAGAAAGGCAGCAATACCATCCGCGTTATGGGCGCCGTCCACCCATACCTGCGGCAAAATCTCCTCCATCCTTCCTTCCCAACGCGCTTTCCGAAGGCCGCTTCGCAGGGCTTTTTCCGAAATATCCGCCGTGCCGGCCTGACAAAGCACCGTCAGCGCCCTGATGCAAAGTGCGGCATTTTCCTGCTGATAGAGAGCTCTGCCGGAGAGGTGAAAGGTACTATCTTTATAATACCCACAGTGATAGGAAAAATCAATGCCTTTCTCATCATATTTTTCCAGACATATTTCCCTCTGTTTTACCGAAAAAGCCTTTGTTTCCGCCTTTTTCGCACTTTTTTCGAGGACGTCCGATACTGTTTTATTCTTCGCAAAATAAACAAGAGGTATACCTTTTTTGACAATACCCGCTTTTTCCTTCGCTATTTCCTCCAAAGTCTCCCCCAAATGATCCGTGTGATCAAGCCCGATCTCCGTAATAATACAGATACACGGAGAGGGAAAAGAGTTCGTGGCATCAAGCCTTCCGCCCATGCCTGTCTCAAGAATAATAAAGTCCGGCTGTTCTTTTGCAAAATACAGCATGGCCATAAAATACAAATATTCAAAATAGCTCGGGTGGTAATCCGCTCGAAAAGCGCTGCGGGCCTGCCGGACCTGCTTAAAAACCTCAAAGAAATCCTCCTCGGATATCAGTTCATGATCCACCCTGATCCTCTCCCTGATATCCACAAGATGAGGCGAGATAAACATCCCGGTCCTGTAGCCCGCTTCCATCAGCACAGACTGCAGATAGGCACAGACGGAACCTTTTCCGTTTGTGCCGGCCACATGGATGACCTTTGCGTCCAAACAGGGACACGAAAGCTTCCCGTAAAAAGCCTTCGTGTCTGCCATAGTATTTTTTTTCACAAATTTGGGAATCGTGCCGATATATTCCGCCGCTTCCGCAAATTCCCGCATCACAACTGCGAGAGGCGTTCCTGCACCTGCTGCATCATCTGCGAATATTTTTCCAGCTTCGCCTTCTCCTCCGCTATTTTTGCCTCCGGCGCCTTCGCCAGAAACTTCTCGTTCTTTAACATCCCGTTTACTCTGGCAAGTTCGCCCTGAAGGCGCTTCTCTTCTTTTTCGAGACGCTCCCTCTCCTGTTTTAAATCCACCAGTTCCGCAAACGGAATATACAGCACCGCACCCGGTATCACCACGGACACCGCATCGTCAGCGATGCCGCTTCTGTCTTTTTGCACCGTCACCTCGGAAGCTCCCGCGAGAGAGGCAAAGAATAATTTTCCCTCCTCAAAGGCCCTGATCACTTCCTCTTTTTCGCTGACCACATAGACTGCCGCTTTTCTGGCAGGGGCCACATTCATGGACGTGCGCACGTTACGAATCCCGCGCACCGCCTCTTTGAGCGTCTCGATATCCCGCTCTTTGTCCGGGAAATTCCTGTCTTCCCGGTACAGAGGCCAGTCGGAGATCATGATGGATTCCTCCTCGGACTGCAGAGAACAGAATATCTCCTCGGTGATAAAAGGCATATAAGGGTGCAGCAGTTTTAAGGCGTCTATCAGCACACTCCGCAGCGTCCACAGCGCCGCGTTCTGGCTCTCCTCATCATCGGTATTATGGAGCCTCGGTTTCACCATCTCGATATACCAATCACAGAATTCATCCCAGATAAAATCGTAAACTTTCTGTACCGCGATGCCCAGCTCAAAGTTGTCCATATTGTCGGTCACTTCCCGCACCAGATGATTGAGCCTTGAAGTGATCCACTGATCGGCAGGTTCTAATTTCTCCGGTCTCGTGACGTTTTTCCCCTTCGCCTGATAACCGGACAGGTTCATCATAATGAACCTGGATGCATTCCAGACCTTATTGGCAAAGTTCCTCGCCGCCTCCACTCTCTCGTAATAGAAGCGCATATCATTGCCCGGAGCATTGCCGGTGATCAATGTCAAACGCAGGGCATCCGCGCCGTACTGATCGATGATCTCCAGCGGATCAATGCCGTTTCCTAAAGATTTCGACATCTTCCGGCCCTGAGAATCCCTGATCAGCCCGTGAAACAGCACCGTCTTAAAAGGTTTCTCCCCCATATGCTCATAGCCCGAGAAGATCATACGGATCACCCAGAAAAAGATAATATCATATCCCGTCACCAGCACGTCCGTGGGATAGAAGTATTTCAGCTCCTCCGTCATCTCCGGCCAGCCCAGCGTGGAAAACGGCCATAACGCAGAGGAAAACCAGGTATCCAACACATCGGGATCCTGCGTAAAATGAGTTTTACCGCACTTAGGACATACCTGCGGCATCTCTTTCGCCACCACCACTTCACCGCACTCATCGCAGTAGTAGGCCGGAATCCTGTGCCCCCACCAGAGCTGACGGCTGATGCACCAGTCGCGGATATTGTCAGTCCAGTTGAAGTAGATTTTTTCCAGCCTCTCCGGAATCAGTCTGATCTCGCCGGTTTTTACAGCTTCCACCGCCGGTTTGATCAGTTCGTCCATCTTCACAAACCACTGCTCTTTTACAAGGGGTTCGATGGTCGCGCTGCAGCGGTCATGGGTTCCGACGTTGTGAACATGTTCTTCGATCTTTCCGAGAAGTCCTTCCCTTTTCAGTTCTTCCAAGATCTGTTTTCTCGCCTCATAGCGGTCAAGACCGGCGTACTTCCCGCCGTTTTCATTGATCGTGGCATCGTCGTTCATAATATTGACGATGGGCAGGCCGTGGCGCACTCCCACCTCGAAGTCGTTGGGGTCGTGGCCCGGTGTGATTTTTACGACGCCCGTGCCGAACTCCATATCCACATAGTCATCCTCCACAATGGGAATGACCTTATTGACGATGGGCAGGAGAACTTTTCTGCCTCTCAGATGAGCATAGCGTTCATCCTTCGGGTTGATGGCAACCGCCGTATCCCCAAGCATTGTCTCCGGTCTGGTTGTCGCAAACTCCAAAAATTCCGTATCGCTCGGATTTCCGTTCTCGTCGATCAGCGGATACTTGATATGCCAAAAATGTCCTGCCTGCTCCTCATACTCCACTTCCGCGTCAGAAATGGACGTATTGCAGACCGGACACCAGTTGATGATCTTGGCGCCTTTATAAATATAGCCCTTTTCGTGCATTTTGCAGAACACTTCCGTCACGGCCTTATTGCAGCCTTCATCCATCGTAAAGCGCTCTCTGTCCCAATCGCAGGAGGAACCCATCTTTTTAAGCTGCGAGACGATCCGGCCGCCGTACTCTCTTCTCCAGTCCCAAGCTCTTTCCAGAAACTTCTCCCTGCCCAGATCATGCTTGTCGATGCCCTCTTTCTTCAAGGCCTCGATGATCTTCACTTCGGTGGAGATGCTGGCGTGATCCGTGCCCGGCTGCCAGAGGGCGTTATAGCCCTGCATCCTCTTATAGCGGATCAGGATATCCTGCATCGTATTGTCCAGCGCATGTCCCATGTGCAGCTGTCCAGTGATATTCGGGGGCGGGATCACGATCGTAAAAGGTTTCTTTGTAGGATCCGGTTCCGCGTGGAAATACTTTTTGTCTAACCACTTCTGATAGATCCTGTCTTCGATGCCATTCGGGTCGTAAGTCTTTGCCAGTTCCTTTCCTGCCTCGTTGTTCATAAACTTCTTCCTCCTCAACTCCAGACAATTATCTCTACAATAAAAGCCCCATGCCGTGCGTCGGCAAAGGGCTTAAACTGCATTATCACCTTTGTCCTCTTTTTCCTAAAGAGAATCATAGTGGATATTGACCCGATTTGTCAAGTAAATGTTACCACCCGAAGAACGGGAAGAAGCCTCCGAAAGGATTTTCTTCATTCGGCGCATATTGCCCATAGTTCTCCGATGTTTCGCCGGAAGGCTCACTGCTTTGTCCCTCCTGTGTGACAACGCCGGCCTCCTCCGCGGAATAGAGCGTGACGGATATCTGTCTTGCCTCATAGCCTGATTCCGTTCTGACTTCCACCGTCAAATTCACAATCTCGCCGGCTCTGTAATACCCCAGATACTCCACCAGTTCCTCTCTGGTGCGCACCGTTCTTTTGTCGATCTCGGTGATCACCATACCTCTCTGCAGTCCCGCCTTTTCCGCGGGAGAATTTTCCGTCACGCTGCTGATATAGGCGCCGATCGGAATGTCGTAGGCCTGATTGATCTCGCTTGTCACATTGGAGACGCTGACACCCAGATAACCTCTCTCGGCTTCCTCCACAAGCGTTCTCGTCTCCTGCTCCATCATATGCTCCATATCCTCCCTGATGTCGGAGATCGGGATGGCATAACCGATGCCCTCCACTTTTGTGTCCGCCACTTTAGCGGAATTGATGCCCACCAGTTCCCCTTTCATATTAAACAGGGCGCCGCCGCTGTTGCCGGGATTGATGGCCGCATCGGTCTGGATGTATTTATTCTCGCTGCCCGTGCTGTCCTGCGTCGTCATGCTGCGTCCCACAGCGCTGACGATACCCGTCGTCACAGACTGTCCGTAGCCCAGAGCGTTGCCGATGGCCACCACCTGCTCTCCCAGAGAAAGCTCGTCGGAATCCCCCAGTGCGGCCACTTTGATATTCTCCATCGTCTCTTTGGAGAGACTGTTTAAATCCACAGCGATCACCGCCAGATCTTTCGCCGCGTCATAGTCCTTGATCTCTCCTCTGACGATCTCCGCATCGGAACTGTCCTCCATCTGCTCCTGATAGCTGAACAGCACGCTCAGTTCCTTACTGCCGGACACCACATGGTAGTTGGTTACGATCAAAAGCTCGCTGTCCGTCTTTCCGATGATGACGCCGGAGCCGGATCCTTCCGTCTCCTGAATGAATGTTCCCCAGAAACTCCTGATCTCCGCCTCTCCTTTATTTGTGATGGCAACCACGGAAGGCATGCACATCTCCGAAATCTGCTTCACGGAAAGGCCTGCCTGCGTCTCCGTAGACATCTGAACCGCCGACGGCTGGCCGGTCTGCGGAAGTACGGTTTCCGTTTCCTTTTCTTCAAAAATCTCTTTCTCCTGCGCCGCTTCCTTATTATTATATTGCCGCAGCATCAGGCTGCTCCCCAGCGCTCCCCCCGCGGTTCCTGTCAAAAGGGACAAGACCACCGCAAGCACGATCACGCCGCCGCCTTTTTTCTCCTTTTTTTTCTTCGGAGGTTCCTGTCCTCCTGTCTGGTATGAATTCGGATTATTCTGATAATAAGTATAGTTGTTGCTTCCCTGATAATTGTTCTCGTTATTTTGTCCGTACTGATATTCCATATTTGTCACTCCTTATCCAACTTTATTAAAAAGCATCTGATCAGAACTTCTCTCATCAGATGTTTTTATCTTATTCTTGAATTTTGTTAAAATTGTGATGCAAATGTGTTTATTTTGTGAATAATATGCAGATTTGATCATTGTGGCAATATAACAAAAAACTGCCGGTGATACCATAAATTGCATTGTCCTTTTTTCATATTATGATATATGATATAAGTGCGAAGCAAAATAAAGCAGAAATCATGAACAATACTCATAAAACGAAAGGACTTCATATGACCGCCATCAGAAAGGCAACTATTCAGGACATATCCCGCATAGCCGAAATACTGATCTTCACAAAAAGAATGAATTACAGATTCATTTTTCAAAATGACAAAGTATCCTTTGGCGAATTACAGGTGCTTCCTTTAGCACAGGAATATCTGTCAAATCCGGAAAAACTTAAAAATATATGGGTTTACGACGATGAATTTGTGAAAGCCATGATCCATGTGGAAGACAATCGTATCCTCGAGCTTTACGTAGACTGTTTCTTTCAGAGCGAAGGCATCGGCGGAAAACTGGTGGATTTTGCCGTGGAAGAATTGGATGCGGAATATTTATTTGTGCTGGAAAAAAATCACAGGGCCATCCGGTTTTACGAGAGCCACGGCTTTATATTGACCGCAGAGAGAGAACAAGAACCGGGCACCGACGAATTTATCGTGAAAATGGGACGAATATAAAGAGGATTCCCATTTTGGGGCTCCTCTTTATATTACTTTACAACACTTCTCCATTCGTCTCAATGCAGCGTTTGTACCATGCAAAACTATCTTTTTTAATTCTTGCAAAGCTTCCCGCCCCATTGTCATTCCGATCTACATAAACAAATCCATAGCGCTTACACATCTCACCGGTTCCGGCACTCACCGAATCAACAGGAGACCATGCAGTATAGCCCATTACATTCACTCCATCTAAGACCGCTCTCTTGATTTCCTTTATATGTTTTCTGAAATAATCGATCCGATAACTATCATGGATCTCCCCATCCTCCACCTCATCTATCGCTCCCAGACCATTCTCCACCACCATAAGCGGTATTTCATAGCGGTCCCAAAGCTGGTTCAACGTATACCGCAATCCCTTCGGATCGATCTGCCATCCCCATTCCGAAGTCTGCAGATAAGGATTTTTCGCCCCACCCATCAGATTACCGTTGACCTGCTCCACATCATTCCGCACTGTGGAGCAATTTGTCATGTAATAACTGAACGCGTAAAAATCAACCGTCCCCTGACTCAGTATATCAGCATCCTCCGGCTGCGTTTCCAGACAAAGGTTCTCCTCCTCAAACCAGCTCCGAATATATGTCGGATATACTCCACGTACCATTACATCCCCCGCAAATTTGTTCAATATCCTGTCCTTTTTCTGGGTTTCAAGCATATCCTCCGGATCACATGTCAGAGGATACTGGGTAATATGACTGATCATACACCCTATTTTAAGATCGGGATCTATCTCATGTGCTTTCTGCACTACCAAAGCACTTGCCAGAAACTGATGATGCAATGCCTGAATCCTTTTCGCCAAAGAAACTTCCAGTTTTGTTTTCGGCACAGGAGAAGAACCTTTTAAAAACTTTTCCTCTATCAGTCCCAAAGAATTATATGCCCCCATCTGCAGCACTCCGAAATTTATCTCGTTAAACGTAAGCCAATAGCGGACTTTATCTCGGAAACATCGGATAACTGTCTCAGCATACCGAACAAAGAGATCGATGGTTTTTCTTTCCAAAAAGCCATTATATTTTGTAACAATCCCCCAGGGCAGATCAAAATGACTCAGTGTAACGAGTGGCTCAATTTTATATTTAAGACACTCCTCAAAAAGCCGCCCATAGAAATCCAGCCCTTCCTGATTAGGCGTCTCGTCATCCCCGTTTGGAAATATTCTCGCCCAGCTGATGCTCATCCGCAGACACCTGAATCCCATCTCGGCACACAGTGCAATATCTTCCTGATATCTATGGTAGAAATCTACCGCCTCATGGCTCGGATAATACAACGTCTCATCTATGACAGGGGTAAACATTCTCGGTTCAGCGGCACTGCCGCCCCTCACAAAATCCTGTATAGTCAGTCCCTTTCCCCCTTCTTTCCACGCTCCCTCGCACTGATTTGCAGCCATTGCGCCGCCCCACAAAAAAAATTCTGATAATCTGTTCATATGTCAGTCTCCAGTTCCTTGTTCAATCTGTCCATGGAATATATCATATTCACCGTCTTATAAGAATGCTGGAACCCATCCCCCATAAAAGAATGAAAGGGGCAATCTTTCTCATAATTTTCCTTAATCTCATACTGCAGGCATTCCAGCTGGTCATAAATATATTCGATTGAGATCGGATACTTATCGTGACCTGCATAAATCTCCCTGATATCCTCCTTCTCTTTAAGCAGTTTCTTCATACTCCTTTGTGCCATAATAAATGGCGCCTGTTGATCCTCTGAAAAGAAATACCATACATTGTGAGCCGTCACCTGATCTCCGCTGAACAAAAGCCTGTTTTTTCGGTCTAAAAGCATTATATGCCCATAACTATGCCCCGGCGTGTGAATTACCTCAAGTCTCCGGCTGCCAAGTTCCAAATTATCCCCCTCCTCCAGAAAATGAAAGCGAGTTTGTTGAAGTGTCTGGCTTAAATACCGTTCTTCCTCAATTTTTCCTTTTAATTGAGGCATTTTATTCAGGCGGTACTCAAGAGCCTTCTTTCTCATCTGCCTTGTATCGTTCCGAATCAGTTTCCCACAGTCCAACTCATGAAGATAGACTTCGGGAAACCAACTACTGCCCAATCCGTGATCCGGATCTCCATGGCTTAATACAACCAACAGGGGCAGATCTGTAATCTCTCTGACATAAGGTTCCAAACTTTCATATCCGTATCCCGTGTCAAACAAAACTGCCGCCTCTGTGCCAAGTATCAGATAGCAGTTGACACTTTCCGTCTCCGTAATCACGTACAGATCCTTACTGATTTGTTCTGTCCGATATACCTGACCGCACATTTTCTGCCCCTCCTCTTTCTGACATGCACCATCAAATCCTCTCATCCGCCTCTCAAGACAGCTGTCATCAAATTTATTTTACTCTTCATAGTAACTGTCATCAAATCCAAGAATGCATGTACCTGCAAAGCTTATTACGATGGTGAGAACCGCCGCTGCAATGGCAAAGTAAAAATTTCTCATCGTCCCGTCCGGGTTTAAGAAAATCGGCATAGTAAAGAAAGACGGTGCCCCAAAACTATACACTCTGACTTTGAAAATCGCACAAAAAACAGCATTTACAATGCAGGCGATCCATGTAGCGATCAATGGTTTTTTCATCCGGACACAGATACCATAAAGTGTCGGCTCAGTCACGCCGGCTAAAAACGATGTCAGTGCACAGGAGAGGGAAAGCGTTCTTAAACCATTCTTTTTTGTTTTTACAAAACATGCCATCGCTACTCCGAACTGTGAGAAGTTCATTGCAATAAAAGCCGGAAACAACATATTGTCATAGCCAACCGTCTCAAACAGCATCATAACAAGAGGAATTAGCGCCAGATGCATTCCTGTCAGCACAAGTAACGGCGCGAGACAGCCCACCACCAGTACAGTCGACCAGGGTGCCACATTATTGATCTGTATCAAAAGATTACACAGCAGATCGCCACAGTAACTGCCGACAGGTCCTGTAACACAAAACATGATCGGAATCATAAGAATAATATTCACAAACGGACGGAATACAAACTTGACTGCATCCGGAATAATTTTTTCCACCAGTCTCTCCACATAGGAAAATACCCAGATTGTCAGTACAATAGGAATCAGTGTAGAACTGTAGTCCACCGCCTTTACAGGGATACCGAATAGCGTAATTGCCCCGTTTCCCTGCACCAGTCCCAAAAAAGCGGGCGAAAGCATAAGGCCTCCCAAAAACAGACTGATCATGATATTGCATCCAAACTTTTTAGCACTGCTGTATGCCAACAGGATTGGCAAAAGATACAAGGCGCCATTTCCCACCATCTGAATCAGCTGATATGTCGTGGACTCCGTGCTTAATCCAACATTTGCCAAAATGATCAACAGCGCGGATACGAGACCGCTACACATGATCAATGGGATTGCCGGGCCGATAATGGCTGACAGTACATTCAACAGTCTGGCTCCCGGATTCTGTTCATCTGTATGCTTTTGATCTTCCTTATCTGTGTTTTCCGTTCCTTTTCCGATGCTGAAACTGGACATGATCGCCCCATAAGCTTTCGGTACATCGTTTCCGATAATCACCTGAACGCCGCCGGCGCTCTCCACAACTCCCATCACTCCCGGGATACTCTTTACGGCTTCGAGGTCAGCCGCCGCCTTATCATTTACCTCAAAACGGAGCCTTGTCGCACAGTGGAAAAGTTTTGTAATATTTACCTCTCCACCCAATTTTGCAACGATCTCCTCTCCCATTTTCCCATAATCTTTTGCCATATTTTTGCTCCTTTACCGTTTCCGTAGAAAATCATTGATTCCTGTCTTCTTTGTTTCACCCCGGGATTATTTTGATACTTCTACTATAAACAAGAACGCAAAAAAAATCCATTTACAAAATTGCACGCAAAACCGCGCAATTTTGTAAACGGATCCTGTCTGTCATATCAGATATTCCTTTTCCAAGCGGCACATATGATCTGGATTCAAAATCATCCTCACGCAGTCATAGAAACTTTTCATTTCCATCGACTTCGCGTAATAATCGCTGAACACCACCATATGTACCGAAGTCCCCCGGTGCATAAAAGGGTGTTCTAAAAGATAGAGACGGATGCTGTTTTCTGTGCCGTCATAATGAATTTTGGGAAACAGTACCGCATTTACATCCAGCACAAATTCATAACTGTTCTCAGGTGGTTCTTCCCCAATGATTTGCAGAAATTCTTTCATATCCTTCAAGTGTTCATGGCAGATATGCGGTCTATCCGCTCCGTATCGCCGCAGAAGAGCTTTAAAACAGCGCTCCCGTCCTTCCTTCGTTTTTACTTCCAGTTTTCTGGCAATATCACAGAGATTCTTTTCTGACAAGAAGGGCTTTATCAAAACTGCCCCAGTTAACTGCAGCACGACTGCTTCGTCTGTCGTTAACACAAGCCTGTCCTCAAAGTTCTCCGATTCTTTCGAATAACAATAATCCTGTACTATGGTAATCCCTTCCAGATGGTGCCCATACCTTTCCTGTATCTGTTCCTTTATATGGTAAAGGATACTCGGATTTCTGCCGCTGATGATCACGCATTCTGGCAGATAAAATCCTCTTTCCATCTTGCCTGCAAGATAAAGCGCAAGATTGGATATTTCCGGTTCCGGTATCTCCCTCGAAAAGCAACGGGTAATGCACTCCATAACCAGATGCACCGACATAGGATAACGTCTGTGTATCTCTCGCTTTAAAAAATTACTGTTCACATGCCCGCCCCTGCTGCGCTCGACCACTTTCAAAATATATAGAAGAAAACTCTGCCGCTCCTCCCTGTCAAAAATAGGCTCTAAGCCAAATATATCTTTCAACTCCCTCTGAAACCGGTCAAACTTCCGCTCATACTCCTGCATGGTACATTCTCGCCAGTCAGCCACACGTCTCGCCAGCGTGTTCAGTCCATTCAGCTTCTTTTGACAGTCTGCCATGTCATCCGGCGTAAACTCAACTCCAGCCAGCACAGAAATTCTCTCCGCAATCTCCAGCAGCATCGCAGAATATTTTTCCGGCTGCTCCATTTTTTCCAGTTCAAAACCTCTTTCCCCGCGCAACACCATAATAATCAGATGCCGCCGAAAAGAGCGCATCGCTTCGCCGGAAACAGGATAATCATGATTCAAAAAAATTTCCGGCAGCTCTTCCTTAAATACCATATCAAGCTGTTCGTATCTCTCTTTCAGCTGCGGCGCATAGAACTGTGCCATATCTTTGTCAAAGCACTTTACTAGCACATTTCTCTTTTCTGATTCCGGTATGGAGATGATCAGACCGCGTTTTCGAGATACCGTCACATATTTCTTCAATATATTTACATTCTCAAACTCCTTAAATACAGCCGATTTTGACACATAGATCCGTTCCGCCAGTTTTTCCATGCTCATATAGTCCCGTTCAAACAAAAGAACACACAAAATAGTATTAGAACGGTTCATGGGCATGATTCTTGTATGCTTATTCTCCATCAGGCCGGATATTTCCTCCAGCGCTTTCTCGGAAAATCCCCGCGCAATATAACCTGCTCTGGCATGATCTACAGACTGCCGTCCGGGCTCCAGATACAGATTGATCACGGCAATCTCCTTCTGGACTGTTCGCAGGGAAATTCCCATCTGTTTTGCCAGCTGCCTCCCCGTGATCCCTTCCGGATAAGAAATAATATATGAAAGAATAGACAACTGCCGATCAGTCAATTCCATAATTCTTTTCCTTCGCAATCTGTACCCAGTTTCTTCTACCGCTCCATCTTCCAGAATGCCGCGCTGTAGGGTGGCAGTTCGCTCCCGCCGCCGAAATCATGCATCTGTCCCGTCAGCAGATCCTCCGCCTGCCCGCAGCCCGCGTCAAAGTGAGCCGTATAAGGCTCCCCGTCCGCGTTGATCGCCACAAGCACCCGCTCACCATCCGACTTTCTCTCAAAAATACACTGTTTATTTGTCAACACTACCGATCTGAAAGCCCCGTAATTTAAAGCTTCCGAATTCTTTTTCGCCTCCGTCATCTTCCTGATCTGATCCGTCAGATCATTCCATTCCGGTTTTTCAAAGCAGGCCCGCAGAGCCGGATCACCCTCGCTCTTATTTGCCTTCGCCCCCCACTCGCTGCCGTAATAGACACAGGGAATGCCCGGCATCCCGAACATCAGCGCATAGATCAGAGGAAGATGCTTTTCGTTTGTCAAAATGCTGGCCACTCTGGTCACATCGTGGTTATCCACAAAGGAGAGCATATGTTTTCCTTTATACAACGTCCAGTTCTCCGGCCCGAACTGCCGCAGCAGAGAATGATTGATCTCAAACATGTTCATGCTGTTGAAACTGGAGTGAAGTCCCTTATAGCACTCGTAGTTTGTGGCCGAGTGTAGCATGCCGTCGTTTACCATCTGGTTATAGTCCCCGTGCAGCATTTCTCCCAACAGATAGAAATCCTGTTTCTTACTGTCGCAAAACTGCCTAAGCCGTCTCACAAAATTGTGGTCGAGGCAATAAGCCACATCCAGACGCAGTCCGTCGATATCAAAAGCGTCGATCCAGTAATTCACCGCGTCAAAAATATGATTTATCACTTCCTCATTCTGCAAATTCAATTTCACCAGATCATAGTTGCCTTCCCAGCCCTCATACCAGAGTCCGTCATTATAGTTCGAGTTCCCCCCGAGATTGATATGGAACCAGTGCAGATAAGGGGAATGTTCCCTATTTTTAAGCACGTCCTGAAACGCCCAGAAGCCTCTTCCCACATGATTGAATACACCGTCCAACACCACTTTGATACCGGCATCATGAAGTTTCCCGCAGACTTCCTTAAAATCCTCGTTGGTGCCGAGGCGCTTATCGATCAGCTTGTAGTCTCTGGTGTTGTAGCCGTGGGTATCCGATTCAAAGACCGGCGAAAAGTAAATCGCGTTCACACCCAGTTTTTCCATATGCGGAATCCATTCCTCCACCTTTTTGATCCTGTCCGTCAAAACGCCGTCGTTCTCAAAAGGAGCCCCGGCAAAGCCCAGCGGGTAAATCTGATAAAATACACTTTCGTAATACCATTTTCTATTTTCCATAACAGTCCTCTTTTCCATCAATTTTGCTTTTCTACACATTGTATCACATTTTTTGTTTTTTCTCCATGTTATCTTTTCCATAATTTATAATTTCGCAATGACTTGTTTTACACAATAAAAAACAGGTGTTTTTTATTCCTGCAAACAATTCGGCTCTCTTCTTCCTTCTTGTGTTTACATAATTCTGATTATGACAATATTGACCAATTCGGTTTCTATTTTTCCTGTTTTTTAAAGTAATCCACATTTTTCAGTCCCATTTTATGGATATCGTGTCATTTTCGACGCAAAATGCCGGCTTTTCCACATATTTATCCACATATACACATCTGTCATTTTACATATTTAAAAAAATCATCCATGTCTTTTTCAAAAAAGCAAGCACTTTTTGCCAATCAATATCACGACTTTTCTTTTTTGCACACTGAATCGTCACACAAATCCATGACAATTTCCCAAGTTTTTTTCAAGTATCTCTGGTGCATTTTTGCCGGATATGCTACAATATGTTGTGGTCCGGAATTATTGACCACTTGAGTATCACCATTTTGTTTTATAGTATTTTGTTTATTTTATTTATTGTTTATACGCCATCATATTTTGAGGCGAAGAAAGGATGATCACATATGTTTTTAATCGGCTCCCATGTGGGAATGAGCGGCAAAGATATGTTTTTGGGTTCCGTAAAGGAAGCCCTCTCTTACGGCGCCAATACCTTTATGGTTTACACCGGCGCCCCACAGAACACCAGAAGAAAAGAGCTTGAGGATTTAAAAATCCCGGAAGCCAAAGCCTTGATGGCAGAGCACGGTATCGATCAGTTTATCGTGCATGCACCCTATATCATCAACCTCGGCAACGCTGTCAATCCTTCCACCTACGAGCTGGCAGTATCCTTTTTAGATAAGGAGATCTCGCGGAGCGCAGGTATGGGCAGTCAGGTGTTGGTGCTGCATCCCGGATCCCATGTCGGAGAGGGCGCCAAGACCGGCATCAAAAAGATCGTGGAAGGATTAAACCAGATCCTGCGGGCGGACACCCCTGTTTATATTGCGCTGGAGACTATGGCCGGAAAAGGCTCGGAAATCGGAAGCAGATTTGAAGAACTGGCGGAGATCTACGAAAAGACCGTCCACTCGGAAAAATTGAGAGTATGCATAGATACCTGCCATATGCACGATGCAGGGTATGATGTCATTCACGACTTCGACGGTATTTTAACCTCCTTTGACAAGCTTCTGGGCATTTCCCAGATCGCCGCGGTGCACCTCAACGACAGCAAGAACCCACAGGGCGCGCACAAAGACAGGCACGCCAATCTGGGGGACGGATATATCGGCTTTGAAGCGCTGTACAATGTGGCGCATCATCCTGCTTTGGAGGCAGTTCCCAAAATTTTGGAGACTCCTTATATTCCTTCACCGGAAAATCCGGAGAAAAAGGTCGCTCCCTATAAGGAGGAGATTGCAAAGCTGTCATAACTCCCACTTTTTCCAAAATTCTCCTACATGGAAAGCCGCATGACTGCAGGTGGTCACCTGATAGTTCTCCCACTCTCTGGGGAACATACGCTGATAGGAGCGCTGTAAAAACCGTTCGTCCAAAAGTGCCACGATGCCGATGTCGTCCACAGTACGGATCACGCGCCCTGCCGCCTGCAGCACCTTGTTCATGCCGGGATACTGGTAGGCATAGTCAAAACCGTTTCCCGAACATTCCTCAAAATATTGTCTGATGATCTCACGCTCGCTGCAGACTTGGGGCAGGCCTGTCCCCACGATGACCGCTCCGATCAATCTGTCATTTCTCAGGTCGATCCCCTCGCTGAAAATACCGCCCAGCACACAGAATCCCAGAAGGGAGCGCCCGCCCTCGGTCGTCAGGGAAAACTGCTTCAAAAACTCCTCCCGCTCCTTTTCCCCCATGTACTCTTCCTGTACAATGCAGGTTTCGCTCTCCTCATCATAAAAAGTTTCCTGATATCTTTCATAAACCTGCTTTAAAAAGGCGTGAGAAGGGAAAAAGATCAGATAATTTCCCTTTTTGGCCGCTGTGATCTCCTTGATATAGGAAGCCGCCCGATAATATTCTCCGGGCCCTCTTCTTGTATATTTGCTGGTGATATCGGAACCGATAAACATCCCCCTTTTCTCAGGAGAAAAGACGGAGGACGCGTACACTTCATAATCTTCTTCTCCGCCCCCCAAAAGTCCCTTGTAATACTGGATAGGAAGCAGGGTTGCCGAAAACAGGATGCTGCTTCTGCCCCGCATCATACACTCCTCCAGATTACCGGACGGGTCAACGCAAAACAGTTTCAGCATAAAACTGCCGTCTTTTTGCATCTCACTATATATGACATATTTGTCATTCAGTTTATCATAAATCAAAAGAAAGTGCGATATTTCAAAATAAAACTCTAACACAGCCTTTCTGACGGGACTGTCATCATGTTCTTCCAAAAATTTTTCCATTTGGGATGCCAGCTTATTTAACGCCAAGATAAAAGATTCTATACTGTCCATGATGAGACAGCTCCCGCACTCTTTCTTATAGAGCAAAAGCTGCCTGTTGCAGCGTTCAAGCAGGGACGCCATCTTTTTATCGTAGGTCTTTACCGCCTTCTTGCATTCCAGAAAATCCTCCTTCACCAGCACGGCGCTGTACATCTCCCGCCCTCTGTCCACCAGATTGTGCGCCTCATCCACCAGAAAAATGTAGTCCCGTCGTACCCCCTCTGCAAAGAATCGTCTCAAATACACGTGAGGATCAAAAACGTAATTGTAATCGCATATCACCCCGTCCGCAAACAGACTGATGTCCAAACACATCTCAAAGGGACAGACCTGATGCTTTTTCGCATAGGTCTCAACCAGTTCTCTGGCAAAGCTGACTTCATGGGTCAACATATCGTAAACTGCGTCGTTTACCCTGTCATAGTGTCCTTTTGCATAGGGGCAGGCCACCGGATTGCACTCAGTTTCCTCCAGAAAACATATTTTGTCCCGTGCGGTCAATATCACCGTCTTAAACAACAGGCCGTTGTCCCGCAATATAGAAAACGCCTCCTCCGCCACAGTGCGGGTGATCGTCTTCGCCGTCAGATAAAATATTTTTTCCGCCATCTGCTCCCCTACCGCTTTCACGGAAGGGTACACACTGGACAAAGTTTTCCCGGCCCCGGTCGGCGCTTCGATAAACAGCTTCTTTTTATGGTAAAGCGTCCGGTAGACATAGGTGATCAGTTCCTTTTGTCCCTCCCTGTAAGCAAACGGGAAAGCAAGTTCCCTGATAGACCGCTGTCTCTGCTCCTTCCACTCAACCTCATAATCCGCCCACTTTCTGTAGGATCTCATCAGATCCTCAAACCACTCCTCCAGTTCTTCGATCCTGTAGTCGCGAAAGAAATACTGCAGTTCTTCCGTCTCCAGATGGCAGTAGGTCATGCGCACCCTGATAAAGGGCAGGTTATTGTGCTTCGCATAAATATAGGCGTAACACTTTGCCTGAGCCAAATGCACAAGATCCGGCTCTTTCATCTTACCGACATCCTTGTAAGTTCCCTTGATCTCATCTATGACAACTGTGTCACCTAAAATGTCAGGATACTGATTCTGCGGGATTTCTTCAGGCAGCAGCGCCGCCTGCTCTTTCCTCTCAAAGCGCGGCGGCACCGTCTGCAGGATCCGCTTTGCCAGCTGTCCGTCAATGATACCGTCCGCCCTGCCCTCCACGATGATATCATAGCGCGGTGTAGCATATACATATTTAAGCGATACTTCGGCATGGTAATCCGCCCCCATGCGCTTTTGCAGCATGCGGTGGATCCTGCTTCCCTCCAGCATCGCACCTTCGGGCGATGCCGCTTTTCTGTTGTCAATATCGCCGTTTCGCAGAATAAACTCCACGAGACCGCGGACGGATATCATGACTTCCATAGGGTTCTTACTCCTGCTCTTGATACTATAGGATTATATCACACAGAAAAATCCTACACAATAAACTACCGCGCTCCATACAAAAAAAACTGTCGGATACTTACTCGTTATATCCGACAGTTTTTTGATGTCATATGATTATTATACAAGTGTCGTCTGCCAGTAACACAAACAACCCCTATTCCGCTTCCTTTTCCATCGCTTTCGCCACGGCTTCCTCGCAGCTTCTCATCGCCAGAATCGTCTTCTCAAAAAGTTCATCCAACTCCCAGCCAAGCCTCTCGGCGCCTTTCGCGATGACCTCTCTGGAACAGCCCGCCGCAAATCTCTTATCCTTAAACTTTTTCTTTAAACTCTTCGTCTCCAGATCCATCGTACTCTTAGAAGGACGCATCAGCGCGCAGGACCAGATCAATCCGGTCAGCTCGTCCGCCGCATAGAGCACTTTCTCCATCTCAAGCGTCGGCTCCTCCTCGCTGCAAAGTCCGTAGCCGTGGGAGCAGACAGCGTAGATCATATCCTCGCTCACTCCTGCTTCCCTCAAAAGTTCCGGCGCCTTCTTGCAATGCTCCTCCGGATAAAGTTCAAAATCAATATCGTGAAGAAGCCCGGTGATACCCCAGAACTCTTCCTCCGAGACATAGCCCAATTCCTTGGCAAACCACCGCATCACGCCCTCCACTGTCAGCGCATGCTGGATATGAAACGGTTCTTTATTGTATTTTTTCAACAGTTCAAATGCCTGTTCTCTGGTAATACTGCTTTTCTTCGCCACAGCGCCGTTATCTTCTCCGTCCTTTTTCACGCTCTTTGCACTGCCGGCCGATTTCTTCTTGAGACTCTTCATTGTCGGGAACAGCAGTACATCCCTGATCGCAGGCTGATTTGTCAAAAGCATCACCAGTCTGTCAATGCCGTACCCGATACCACCCGTGGGAGGCATTCCGATCTCCAGCGCGTTCATAAAGTCCTCATCTGTGGTGTTGGCTTCCTCATCGCCTGCTGCCAGAGCCGCTTCCTGCGCTTTAAAACGCTCCCTCTGATCAATGGGATCGTTTAATTCCGAGTAAGCATTACACATCTCTCTGCCGTAGATAAACAGCTCAAAACGCTCCACATAATCCGGCTTATCCGGTTTTCTCTTGGTGAGCGGAGAAACCTCCACCGGATGATCCATCACAAAGGTGGGCTGAATCAGATGTTCTTCCACAAATTCCTCGAAGAATAGGTTCAGAATATCCCCCTTCACATGACGCTCCTCGTAATGCACCTCTTTCTCATCCGCCAGCTTCTTTGCCGCCTCCGTATCAGGCACTTCGTCAAAATCAATGCCTGTGTACTTCTTCACCGCGTCCACCATAGTGATACGCTCGAAAGGTTTTCCGAGATCTATCATTTCCTCCGCGTAGGGCACAGTTGTCGTGCCGCACACTTCCTTCGCCACATGACGGAACATATTCTCGGTCAGATCCATCATGCCGTTGTAATCGGTGTATGCCTGATAGAGTTCCATCAGCGTAAACTCAGGGTTATGCCTTGTGTCAAGCCCCTCGTTTCGGAACACCCGCCCGATCTCATAGACGCGTTCCATACCGCCGACGATCAGTCTCTTCAAATATAATTCCAGTGAGATGCGCAGTTTTACATCCTCATTCAGCGCATTGTAATGCGTCTCAAAAGGTCTTGCCGCGGCGCCGCCGGCATTGCTCACAAGCATCGGCGTCTCCACCTCTAAGAACCCCTGATCATCCAGATAGCGGCGGATGCAGCTGATAATACGGGAACGCGCCACAAAAATCTTTCTCACATCCTCGTTCATGATCAGATCCGTGTATCTCTGGCGGTATCTGATATCCGTATTGGTCAATCCATGCCACTTCTCCGGCAGAACCTGCAAAGATTTTGACAGCAGTGTCACTTTCTCGGCATGGACGGATATCTCGCCGGTCTTTGTCTTAAACACAAATCCCTCAATACCCACCAGATCGCCGATGTCATACTTCTTAAAGTCGGCGTATGCCTCCTCTCGGATACTGTCTCTGGCCACATAGCACTGTACCATGCCCTCCAGATCCTGCACATGACAAAACGACGCCTTTCCCATGATGCGTTTGCTCATCAGACGTCCGGCCACGGACACCTGCTTATTCTCCAGCGATTCAAACTGCTCCCTGATCTCGCTGCTGTGATTTGTCACATTGTATTTTGTAATCTGAAAGGGATCTCTGCCAGCCTGCTGCAGTGCAGACAATTTCTCCCGTCTCACTTTCAATAACTGACCGATATCCTGCTGTTTTTCCTGATTCTGTATCTCAGCCACTTTACTCTTTCTCCCTCTTACCGATCTCCAAAACCTGATAGCGAATCTCGCCTATCGGCGCCTGCACGGCTACAATATCCCCCTCCACTGCACCGATCAGCGCCTGTCCCAGCGGACTCTCATTGGAAATCATATTTTTCTCTGTATTTGCCTCGCTTGGTCCCACGATCTGGTAATTTAACTCCTCGTCAAGTTCCAGATCCTTGATCAGGACCGTGCTGCCGATGCGAACCACGGAATTATCTTCACTCACATCCACAACTTCCACGTTCGTCAGCATCTCTTCCAGTTCTTCGATACGTCCGTCAACCTGCCGCTGCTCTTCCTTCGCCGCCTGATACTCAGCGTTCTCCGACAAGTCGCCCTGAGCGCGCGCCTCTTTGATTGCCTGCGTGATCTCCTTGTATCTCTCGTTTTTCAGATAGTACAGTTCGTCCTCGTATCTCTTTAAACCTTCCGCAGTAAGAATGTATTTCTTCTCTTCCATCATCCACATATTCCTTTCTTTATTCGCAGCCCTTTCGCAACGCATCTTATACTATACCTATTTTCCCCTGCGATGTCAAGATTCCCGTGGAGTTTCTGCACTTTCCGCCCCTATCCTGACAATGTTCCTTCTCTTAAAAAGCAGAATCAAAAACCAGCCGGCAAGGACACAGAGAGTGACGGCGTCACACACTCTGAAGAAAGCGGGCGTCTCCCAGCTCACCTCGATATGGTGGGTTCCCTTTTTCAGATCGCAGGTCACAAGAGAATATAACGGGTAGGCTTCCGTTTCCACGCCGTCCACCAAAACACGGTATCCGGGAAAATAATGAAGCGGGAAAGCCGCATAAAAATCATAATCCGAAGCCACGTCCGCAATAATATGCAGCCCCTCTTTCCTGTAATTCGTCCATCTAACGCTTTCCGGCTCTCCGCACACCACGCCCGGCCCCGTATTTAATGCATTTAACCATGAAAAATGTTCCTCTATATCGCTGCTGATATGAGTGAAATCAGTCGTATAATAATAGAGAGGAAGGGAGTCCTCATGCAGATAGAGTTCATCCGTATAATTGGAGGCCTCCGCCTCCGGCTTTGCGAGCAGTTTTGCCGAATGTGCGATATCACCGAAATATGCGCCGCATTCCAACAAGAGCACACATAACAGAATAAACTGCAGGAACCTGTTCACAGCCTGCCCGCCCGTCTCTTCCCACAATGTCACCGCCACAGCGCAGACAACGCTGAACAGCATAGCCGACACGCCAAAGGTTCTCCAGGGGAATTGAAGAGCCCCCAACGTATGATACACCCACTTGCTTTGCAGCATTTGCTGCCACGGAATAGTCCAGAGCGACAAGATAAAAAACAAGCTTCCGAGAACCAGCCAGCGCTTTCCTATCTTCACCGCTTCCTCCTGCCTATGATCCCCGCCTTTCAATAAAAGAATCAAAAACAGGCAGATACCGGCAAGCATCGCTCCCCCCAAGGTCACGGACATAAACGCCGCCTTCCCCACCGACTCATAGGAGTCCCCCCACTTCGCAAAGGGTTCAAAAGCCCTGAGCAGATCGAGCGTATACAGATCCTCGCGGCTGATAAGGGAAAAGCACCGCGGATCAAGCCGTGAAAAGGCAAGAAACGGACCGAGAAAATACAGGTTCAACAGTATTGTGCCAACGGCCGCCTTTCCCATTGCCGCCACTCTCTTCAAGGTATCCTTTCTTCCCTTAGAAAAGACCCACAACACCATCTCGCCAAAAATAAACACGGCATATAATTCCATGGACAACAGGTGGGAACTCAGTACGCCGCTCATGCCGAGCGTCAGTATCCACCACTTTTGTCTCCTGTTCCAAAGGATCTCATAGCTCCCCCACACGACCAACGGCAAAAATACCATCGCGATCCCCTCGCCCACAGCGCCGCGGCTGTAAAAATTGATCAGGCGGTAAGGATTTAGCGTATAAAACACTGCTGCCAGAAAAGCGGTTCCGTTATTTCCGCAAATCCCCCGAACCGCCGCATAGGAAAAAACAGGCACCGCCAGATTCGCACTGAAAAGAAGCAGCTTCATGCCAAGCATGGATGAAATATGGAAAAATTTAAGGATTGCCGGAAGATAGAGAAACAACTGCGGATACATGGTTCCCGACATATATCCGTAATCGGCAAGCTGCGTCGGATTGATGCGCACAGGAAACTGCCCCGTCCGCAATCCCTCATATATCCCGTTTACCCGCGCAAAATGAAACAGCATGTCCTCGCTGTAGGGAAGAGAATGTCCGAAAAGCGGAAGAGAAACCAACACGCCTATGCCAAGAAGGCCTAACACAACATTGTGCTCCTTCCTGTAAAACCGCCCCCCGTAAACCAAGAAAACGGCCGCCAAAAGAAAGCATAATAAGGCCAGCAGATAGTTGTCATAGTTTAACAATTTTACACTCTGCAAACTCCACGCCGTCACATATTCGGAAATGAGAAAAACATTCCTTGTCTCCGACGGGACAGTGATCATAAACCGCAGTTCGCCGCTTCCCGCAGGCAGCTTCTCCGCCACCAGATCCATACCCTGCCTGTTTTGAGGCGTCACCAACGAATTTGCCCGAAAGACAAGATCGCTGTTTTCCGGTGCGCCCTCATACTCCACGGACAGCATGTATTCGCCCGCCGGCAGATAATCACACAGTTCCCCCGGCGCATATGTCTCCTGATAGATCTCTTTCTGAAAAAATATCGAAACAGCCGTCAGCAATAAAATACCGGCCAGATACTTCCAGACAAAATTGATATTATGGCGCAAAAAAAACTTCATTTTTGATTCCAAACCTTTCTTTTCCCGTATTCTCATTTCATTTGATCCCCTCAAAATGCCTGCTCAGATAAACATACTCCGATATATATTTTATACCCTTTCTGTCCTTTTCCATCTGTGCCCGCCTCTCTGCGTCCGACCACAAATCCAGATATACGCATCTCTCCGGCAGCATCTTTCGATCCGCCTTTCCCTCGCGCCTGTCGTCCAGCACAAGGAGACGCCTGATTCGGCAGGCCGCAAGATCATGCGCCCCTTTGGCAGACAATAATGGCATGCCATACTCCTGCCACAGATTTTCCTCCAGTACCTCATACTGTTCAGACTTCTCACCCAAATAAAAAAAGCAGCGCAGTTTCCTGAGCATCCCATCCGGAAGAGGCAATTCCATTCTTTTTCCAAATCCTCCTTCCAGATACAGAATGCCGTCGATCCCCTGAAGCTGTGCGGCCGTCTTCCTAATCAGTCCGCCGCACATTCTCTGTCCGCCGGAGGTAAGCCGGATCCCTGCCTCCGCCAGTTCCTTCTCAAAACCTTCTTCCAGATAACATGAATCCGCAGAAACATACTCACAACAGCTTTGCATCAATCCAAAGAGCTTCTCCACGCTCCATTTTGACCGCCTTTTATAATATTCCGGCAGTCCGCAGTAAAACAGTTTGAGCGAATCACCGGCATCTTTTTCTTCCATCAAAAGATTCGTCCTCTTTTTATCTCTGTAAAAAGCGTTTTCCCTCTTATAAAAATATAGTATCCGGTCTCCCACAGATATCCTCCGGTATCATTTGCCGTCAACACAATATATGCCGTCATACCGGATAATTTTCCCGCTTTCTTCCTGCCTATGCCCCGAATATCTCCCGCACGCACCGCTCCAGTTCTTCCATGTTTTCTATCGTATTGATCTTTCCCCGAAGCCTTGCCGAATTGGGATAACCAAAAGTATACCATGAAACATGCTTTCGCATCTCTCTGACCGCCGTGTACTCCCCCTTACATTCGCGCATCAGCCCGGCGTGCCTCAAAATACAGGCGCACTTCTCCTCGTCCGTGGGCGGCTTCGCTTTCTCGCCGCTCTCCAGATAAGCGGCGATCTCCCGGAATATCCAAGGGTTTCCTCTTGCCGCCCTGCCAACCATCACGCCGTCGCAGCCTGTTTCCTCAAGCATTCTCGCCGCGCTCTCCGCACACTCTACATCCCCGTTGCCGATAACCGGTATATGAACCGCCTCTTTCACCCTTGCAATGATCTCCCAATCCGCTTTTCCGGAATAAAACTGCTCCCTTGTTCTGCCGTGGACAGCGACAGCCAAAGCCCCCGCCTCCTCCGCCCGCTTAGCCAGTTCCACCGCATTGACATGATCTTTGTCAAAACCTTTGCGGATCTTCACCGTGACAGGCTTTCCGGCTCTCCTAACGACGCTTCGGATCACCGCCTCCGCCAATGCCGGATCCTTCATTAACGCCGATCCCTCGCCGTTGTTTACCACCTTCGGCACAGGGCACCCCATATTGATGTCCAAAATGTCAAAGGGGCGCTCCTTGATCTCCTCCGCGATCTTTCCCATGATCTCCGGATCCGATCCGAACAACTGCAGACTGACCGGACGCTCCTGCGGTAAAATACGCATCAGTTCCTCGGTATTTCTGTTGCGGTACAAAATCGCCTTGGCGCTGACCATTTCCATGCACACGAGCCCTGCTCCCTGCTCTTTGCACAACAAGCGAAAAGGCAGGTCCGTCACGCCTGCCATAGGAGCCAGAATAACATTGTTTTCCAAAGTCACGTTCCCTATTGTAAGACTGCCCATACATCTATTCCTCTTCCGTCAGCAGCGCTGATATATCCTCATGCTTCACAAACACGCGGTAGTACAGATCCAACGATTCAAGCAGCTCCTGTCTCGTATTTCGGATCTTGTTTACAAGCAGTCCGCTGGATATCTCATCGTACAAAAAATCGTCCGCCGCCGACTCCGTCTCAATCGAAAGGCTGCCGTCCTCCTCAAACACAAAGGTGATTACTCCGCCGGCCTCCTCTGTGAACAGCACACACATGATATGCAGTTCGTCCTGAATAGACTGCGGAATCTTCTCAAACAACTTATTAAAGTAATATTTCTGTTCGTAACTGCTGGCGCCGCACAGCACAATGCGCCCTTCCTGATGTTCCATCATTCCGCTCTCCCCTGTCCTCTTTACAGCGCATACCCGTAGATTCCTCTCACAGAAACCTCTCCCGAGTATACTTTCTTTACTTCTCCGTCCTTAGTCTCCACCAACAGATCGCCCTGATCGTCTATCTCTCTGGCGATCCCTGCATACTCTCCGCCCGGATCCAACACCTTCACTGCGGCATTCCGGTTGACCAAATAGCCGTTGTAGCTTTCTCTAAGCAAAGACAGATCTAACGTCTGCAAAAACTGTACATAATTTTTCTCAAAGGCTTCCATCACATACCGGACAAGAGGCGCTCTGAGAATCTTTGTGTCCTCCTTTTCCGCCTCCAGATACAGACTGGTCGCCTTGTCTGACAATTCCCCCGGAAATGCCATCTCACGGGCTGCTTTCCAATCCCCTGTCTCCTGCATCCCGGCAAACCCGTTGTTGACATTGATGCCCACGCCGACCACCAGATACTGTATCTCCTTTGTCTCCAGTCCCATCTCCATCTCGGTCAAAATACCGCAAATCTTTCTGCCGTTCACCACAATATCGTTGGGCCATTTGATCTTCGCCGCAAGTCCGGTGTATCTCTCCACCGCCTCCGCCACGGAGACGCCCATCACAAGGGTCAGCATCGGCGCCTTGTCCGGCAAAAAATCAGGTCTGCACAGAAGGGACATATAGATGGATTCCCCCGCCGGAGACTCCCAGCCTCTGCCGCGCCTGCCTTTGCCCTTTACCTGTCTGTCCGCCACTGCCAAGGTACCGTGGGGCTGCCCGCCCTGCGCTAGCTGTTTACAGTCTGTATTGGTGGATCCGGTCTCTTTTTTGTAAAAAACTTTTCGCCCCGCCCACTTAGTGATCATGCGGCTTTCCACCTCAAAAGCCTCCATAGTATCAGGGCTCTCAAGAAGCCTGTATCCCTTATTCTGCTTGGCCTCGATCACATACCCCTCTTCCTTCAGTTGGTTGATGACCTTCCAGACAGCAGTGCGGGATACCTGAAAACGGTCGCACAGTTCCTGCCCCGATTTATATTCTCCGCTCTCCCGCAGAAGTCTTATCATTTCTGATTTCATATATCCTCAATCCCCAGCGTTGCCGCCATCACAGCCTTGATCGTATGCATCCGGTTCTCCGCCTCATCAAATACAATGGACACAGGAGACTCAAACACTTCGTTTGTCACTTCCAACTCCGTAAAGCCGAATTTCTCTCCCTGTTCTTTTCCGACTTTCGTATTCAAATCATGAAAAGCGGGCAGGCAATGCATAAATACTGCTTTCTCCCCTGCATTTTCCATGATGGCACGGTTTACTTGATAGGGAGCAAGAGCTTTTATTCTGGCGCTCCATGCCTCGTCCGGCTCACCCATAGAAACCCAGACATCAGTGTAAACCACATCCGCTCCCTTTGTGCCCTTCATCGGATCTTCCTCAAGCGTTACACTGCCTCCGGTCTCTTCTGCGATTTTTCTGCACTCCTCCACCAGTTCTTTTGCCGGGAAAAATTCCGGTGTCGTACAGGCGGTAAAATGCATCCCCATCTTCGCACAGGCTGCCATCAGGGAATTGCCCATATTGAAGCGGGCATCTCCCATGTAAGTCAGTCTGATGCCTTTCAGATATCCGAAATGCTCTCTGATCGTCAAAAGATCCGCCAGCATCTGGGTGGGGTGAAACTCGTTTGTAAGCCCGTTCCACACAGGTACTCCCGCATATTCCGCCAATTCCTCCACGATTTCCTGACCGAACCCCCGGTACTCAATTCCCTCGTACATCCTGCCAAGCACCCTCGCCGTATCCGCGATGCTCTCCTTTTTTCCGATCTGGGATCCTGCAGGGTCAAGATAAGTCGTACCCATACCGAGATCGCGAGCCGCCACTTCAAAAGCGCATCTTGTCCGCGTGGAAGTCTTTTCAAAGATCAGCGCCACATTTTTTCCCCGGAAATATTCCGTCAGCTCGCCCTTTTTCTTTTTTGCCTTGAAATCCGCTGCCAGATCGAGCAGATATACGATCTCCTCCGGCGTGTAATCCAACAATTTCAAAAAATTTCTTCCCCTCAGATTCATTTTTCGTTCTCCCTCTGTCTTTTTGCTGTATGACGCAAATTCCCCCGCAAGATCATAATTCATCCTGCGGGGGGCATCATAAACTTCACTCTTTATTTTGCCACAAACTCCTTTACGGAACTTGCCAGACCTGCTATCCCCTGAATCTCGGAAGGAATGATAATCTTTGTCGCCTGACCGTCTGCAGCTTTCGCAAATGCTTCCAGACTCTTTAATTTCAGCACCGCTTCATCCGCGCCCGCTTCTCTGAGCATTCTGATACCGTCCGCTGTTGCCTGCTGCACTTTCATGATTGCCTCCGCCTGACCTTCCGCCTCGCGGATCATCTTTTCTTTCTGCGCTTCTGCACGCAGGATTGCGGACTGTTTCTCCGCCTCTGCCTCAAGAATCGCCGCCGCTTTCTTACCTTCCGCAACGGTTACGCTTGCTTTCTTCTCACCTTCTGCCCTTGTGACAGCTTCACGGCGCTCACGTTCCGCCTTCATCTGACGCTCCATGGAATTCTGGATCTCAGCGGGCGGAATGATATTCTTTAATTCCACACGGTTTACTTTGATACCCCAGGGATCCGTCGCCTCATCCAAAGACGCCCTCATCTTTGTGTTGATCGTCTCTCTGGAAGTCAGAGTCTGATCCAGTTCCAGTTCACCGATAATATTACGCAGTGTGGTAGCTGTCAGGTTTTCAATGGCCATAATCGGATTTTCCACACCGTAGGTGAACAGCTTCGGATCTGTGATCTGGAAGAATACCACCGTATCGATCCGCATCGTTACGTTATCTTTTGTGATAACCGGCTGGGGCGCGAAATCCACAACCTGCTCCTTCAAAACAACACGTCTTGCCACCTTATCAAAGATCGGCATTTTGATATGCATACCTACGGACCAAGTGCCCTGATATGCTCCAAGTCTCTCTACAACATACGCATGGGCCTGAGGCACGATCTTCACGCAGGAAGCAAACAAAGCTACCAGAAGTACCACAAGTATCACAAATATCATAAATCCTAACATTTTTTCTCTCCTTTTCCTTTTAATTTACATGGCTCTGCGCCAAATCCTCTTCGCTGCCTGCAAGGTTTTTTTCTCTCTCAACCAGCAGTTTCACACCGTTTATTCCCCGGATGATCACAATCTCTCCGGTTCCTATCGTCTGGCCATCCATAATACTCCTCGCAGTCCACTCCATGCCGTTTATCGTCACTTGACCGATTCCCTGCAGATTATTGATCTCGCTGATCACGATCGCCTGCCTTCCAACCAGAGATTCTGCGTTGGTCCTCTCGCGGTCACGGTTGAAATATTTCATTGCAACCGGTCTTGTGAAAAACAGCAGCACTCCTGAAACGACAGCGGCAACCAAGATCTGCAGCCAGACCGGTCCTCCCAGTGCAGCTACAACGATCGCCAGCAGAGCGCCGCCTGCGAACCAGATCGTCGTAAGTCCCAGCGTGAAGATCTCAATCACAACAAGTATGATTAAAACAGCCAGCCATACAATTACAGGATTTGTTATCCACTCCATTTAAGCTTCTCCTTTCTGCCGGCAACACATCCGGCAAAATATAGCTGTATTGTATAATTGTTATTTTACATCTTTTTTTTAATTTATACAACAAAAAGCTCAAAAAAAAGATACCCCGGAACCGTCTCCGGGATATCCTGCATCTTCAACTCTTTTTAATAAAATACATGGTCACCGATCACCAGACCTTCTCCGTAACCCACTCTTTGGAAGTGCAGCGCGCCGCCCACGTTATCCACACCCATATAGGCCTGCATCGCAGCTTCCCTGCAGCTTTCTTTGATCGTATCGTTTGCAAGCAGATTAGCAAACATCTGGCTGTCCGCCGGCCCGAACTGATGGGGCTGATAGAGCACTTCCTGAATCGTATTCGGGTAATTCGGAGCTTTCACGCGATTCATGATAACCGCTCCTACGGCTATCTGTCCCTCCATGGGCTGGTTGCCGGCCTCACACTGGATCATAGCCGCCACCATACGGACTTCCTCGCTCCTCGCGATAAGTTCCTGCTCTTCCGCCAGCCTCTGTGCCTCGAGCTCTTCCGCTATTTTCTGAGCCTCCCGCTCAAGTTCTTCTTCATGCGCTGCGATCAGTTCCTCATTATAGCCGATAAATCTGGTATCTATATACCCTTCGATTTCGTTGTATGACGCCTTTGTATAAAATCCCTCTTCGCTGATCCATTTCAGCACGCTGTCCTTCGGCACCGACACCGCTATCTCTCCGGTCCAATCGGGCTCCACATACAACTTTGTATCTTCCGTAGAGACAAAATAAGCATTCCACGTTGTTTCTTCTTCCGCGCTCACACTCTGTTTTACCGTAACTGTCAATGTCAGGCAAAGTATCGCGCCCAAAAGACTTGTCAGCCATTTTTTATTGCTACGCATATTCTTAAACCTTCCTTTAAATTTTAATTTTTTATAAACTTGTTACAAATATGTTACATTTGTCACAGCCTTATATTAACAAATTCGAAACAAATTGTCAAACTTTTTTAAAGGAAATTTTTTAAGTCGTAACAACCTTCTGTTTTTTTACAGCTTTTTTGATTTTTCCACACAAGCTATGACCGCATCCATCACCACGCTGCGCATCCCGCCTTTCTCTAAGGTTCTAACCCCCTGTATTGTAGTTCCTCCCGGTGAACATACCATATCTTTCAGCTCGCCCGGATGCATTCCGCTCTCCAACACAAGCTTCGCGCTGCCGTAAACAGCCTGCGCTGCAAATTCCAGCGCCTGCGCTCTGGACATCCCCTCCGCCACCGCGCCGTCAGACAGCGCCTCGATAAACATAAATACAAAAGCCGGCGAAGAACCGCTGACGCTGCCCACCGTATCCATCAGGCGCTCCGGCACCTCGATCGCCTTTCCGAAACTGGAAAAAAGTTTCTCCGCCAGCCGTTTCTCTTCCCCGTTCACATTTTCGTTGACACAAAAACCGGTACAGCCCGCCGCTACCAGCGCCGGCGTATTTGGCATACTGCGCACCAGTTTTATCATCTTCGCTTTTTCTTTACATCCGAACTGTTCTTCCATATACGGTATGGTCTTTCCGGCCGCCACACTGATCACCAGCGTATCTTCATTCAATACATCCCGGATCTCCGCGATCACCTCCGGAAAAAACTGGGGCTTTACCGCAAGCACCAGCACATCTGCCTCCTTTGCGATCCTCCTATTGTCCGTGCAGGTTTCTATTCCAAACTGTACGCCTCTCTCTCTCACCGTCTTTTCCGTCTTCGCTGAGCCGATGATCTCTTCCGGTTTCGCGATACCCTCCCTTAAAATGCCGCCTATTATGGCGCAGGCCATATTGCCGAGGCCGATAAATCCAAGTTTCATATTCTTTTACTCCTATTCCGTCATTATATCGATCCTAAAATTCCCCTCTCAATTTTGCATTTCAAAATACGAAGAACCGACTCGTCGATTCTCTCCTCCGATATCTCACCCCTTTGCACCGCTGCCAGCACAGCCGGCATCTGCACCTCAAAGTCCGTACAGCACACGATATCATTCCCGGCCTGCACAGCCAAAACAGCTGCCTGAGTGTCCGGCACGAAGTCCCCCACTGCCTCCATGGCCAGATCATCCGTCAAGATGATACCGGAAAAACGGAGCTCCTTTCGCAGAATTTCATGAACCTTCAAAGACAAAGACGCCGGATACTGCTCATCCATACACTTCACAATATTGTGGGACACTAACACCATATCTGCGCCGCTGTCGATTCCGCTTTGAAAGGGAAGAAAATCGGCGGTCAGAAAGGTCTCGTAGGATCGCTCGTCATATGCTATGCCTATGTGAGTATCCACATTATTCCCATACCCCGGAAAATGTTTGAGGACGCTTCCCATGTTTTCCTCATCCATCACTTCCACCACAGCCTGTACATAGTCAGCTGTATGTCCGGCATTCTGTCCGAAACTCCTTCTATAAATAAAATCCTTAGGATTCTCGGAAACGTCACACACCGGAGCCATATTCAGATTGATTCCCACACTGCGCAGGAGATCGCATTTTTCTTTGGTGTCACTGCGGACAAGTTCAAAGCCGCCCTCCCTGTAAAGCTTCTGGGGCGACCAGAAAGGAGCCGCCCTCAATTGGGGGTTTTTGCTGACGCGGTTTACCGTTCCCCCCTCCTCATCCACTCCGATAAACAACGGAATCTCCGCCGCCTCCTGATAACTTCTGATATCCTGAACCACTTCTTCTCTGGTTTTTCCGGAGATATCCCTCCCGAAAAGGATGTAACCTCCCAAATGATACTCCGCCGCTTTTACTGCTGCATTTTCCTTCGGACAACGGGCCACAAACATCTGTCCCACTTTTTCTTCCAGCGTCATCCCCTCCAAAATCTCCTGCGCCATTGTGACAATAATGTCATCTTTGGTGTCATATTCTGTGTCATTTTCTGTATTCCCGCTATTTTCCTGAGCTTTTACCACATTCCCAGTCAATTTGCCTGCTCTTTCGCTTCCCCTGCTTTCACAGCCCATAAAACTTCCTGCCAAAACCCCTGCCGAAAGGATCAGTATGCTTTTTAAAAGGAGAATTTTTCCTGATTTCTGCTTTTTCATTTCGCTTGACTCCTCTGTCTTCTTCTTTGTCTAGCCGCTTCATACACCAGCAGCGCCGCCGATACTCCCGCATTCAGACTTTCCAGTTTCCCTTCCATCGGGATACGGATGCGGGCATCTGCTGCCATCGCCGTATCTCTCGTCAGCCCGCTGCCCTCATTTCCAATCAAAAAGGCGCACTCTTCCAGATAGGATACCGCATCATAACACTCCGAACCTTCCAGATAAGCCGCATATATCTTTACTTTTCTATTCTTTAAAAATATTATCTCCTCCCCCAGATCCCTGCTCCGGTAAAACGGAACCCGAAAAAAGCTTCCCATAGTAGAACGCACTACTTTGGGCTGATAAATGTCAGCACACCCCGGACTCAAAACTACTCCCGTTACTCCCGCCCCTTCCGCCGTGCGAAAGATCGTCCCAAGATTACCCGGATCCTGAATGTTTTCCAACAACAGCAACAGCGGCTTATCTGCAAATAGTTCCTCCCGTCCGTAATCCCGCCAGGAAAGAACCGCCAGTATTCCCTGAGGGGATTTCGTGTCCGACATTTTGGCGAAGGCCTGCTCAGATACCGTCTCGTACCCGGTCTTTGCAAGTTTTTCTCTCATTTTTCCCTCTGCATTTTTTAGGAAATCTTCCGTCACATATACTTCCTCAATCAGAGATTCCGGCGCTTCCAGAAAAAGTCTGCTGCCTTCTGCTGCAAACAGCCTCTCCTCCTGCCGCAGCCTCGTCTTCTGCTGTAGGGCCGCCACATGTTTGATTCTTTCATTCGAAGTGCTTGTAATCATAAATTTTCTCCGCTGTATGCCTTTCTCTTTCCCTAGCCTGCGCAGTGCTCATCCGGAGAGCAGGAGCCCTCCGGATGTACGGGCTGCGCCCTTTTTTTTGCTTTCTCTTTCCCTAGCCTGCGCAGTGCTCATCCGGAGAGCAGGAGCCCTCCGGATGTACGGGCTGCGCCCTATCAAAGAATGCGGAAGCGGATTTTCTTACATGCAAGCATGACGAAAATCTGCTTCCGCATTCTTTGGCACTGCTTATAGCCTTCCGCTCACGTCGTAGATGTACTCCGGTATTTCTTTCTCCATTCGCAGCGCTTCTTCAATATCAAAGTCCACATATTCTCCTTTGCAGTAAGCTACCACTCTGTTAGATTTCCCGGTGCAAAGAAGGTCTGCTGCATAGGCTCCCATTACAGAAGCATACACCCTGTCTTTACAGGTAGGAGAACCGCCTCTCTGCATATAACCCAGAATTGTCGCTCTTGTCTCCATACCTGTAGCCGCCTCAATTCGCCTTGCCATAGATGTGGAGTGGCCAATTCCCTCCGCATTGATGATAATATGATGTCTCTTGCCACGCTTCCTGTTTCCAATAATATTATTGATGATGCGCTGCTCATTGTAATCGTATTTCTCTGGAATCAAAATATCCTCAGCACCGTTGGCAATACCACACCAGAGTGCAATATAGCCGGCATTTCTGCCCATCACCTCAATGATGCTGCACCGCTCATGGGAAGAAGAGGTATCTCTCACCTTGTCAATAGCCTGCATGGCCGTATTGATAGCAGTGTCAAACCCAATCGTGTAATCTGTACAGGCAATATCCAAATCAATCGTACCCGGTATACCGACTGTGTTAATACCATTGGACGCCAGTGCCTGCGCTCCTCTGTAAGAACCGTCCCCGCCAATCACTATCACGCCGTCGATCCCATGCTTTCTGCAGATATCTGCACCCTTTTTCTGACCTTCTTCGGTTCTGAACTCCGAACAGCGGGCTGTGCCCAGAATCGTACCGCCGCGCTGGATCGTATCCGACACACTGGTTCTGTCCAAATCTACAATCTCTTCGTTTAAAAGCCCCTGATAACCTTTTTTGATTCCCTTTACCTGCACTCCATTGCTGAGGGCTTTTCTGACCACCGCCCGGATCGCCGCATTCATGCCCGGCGCATCTCCGCCGCTGGTCAATACGCCTATTGTCTTGATTTCTTTTGACATACGAGTATCCTCCCGTCTCCTGACCGCTTTCCGCTTCTTTTTATCATTCAAACTTCTTTATCTGACTTCCTCATCATACTCCATTTATGCAGGTTTTTCAAGTAAATAGGCCTCTAAAATAAACTTTCTGGGACATATACGTCCCACTCTCCTACATTCTCGTCCGGAATTCTTCTATGCTTTCTGCACTGCCGGCAAGCTTCAGCCACTTTCTCGGAATATTTTCATCGGTTTCTCTTTTGATCCTTTTCTCCAGTTCTTCGGGAACTGCTCCCTTTTCATTCAAAAAATACAGGATATCTTAAATTTTCCCTTCAATTTTTCCTACTTTTTCTCCCTCTATCCTCCCTGCTTTTTCCCCATCGACTTTTCCTTCCTCACAGCCTTCTCCATATCCTTCCTCATAACCTTCCTCGATAGCCTCTTCCCGAAGCGCCCGCCGCACATCCTCTTCATTATACTCAAAAATACTCATGCGTCTCACCTCCGCTTTGTTCTGCAGCAGGAATTCTCTCAAGATCCCCTGCTCGATACATTCGTTCACAGCTCTGTTCACAGCCTCATCTACAGTCATGTCTTTCTTATAGACCCTGACTTTATCCACATACTGCATATATTCCCTAAGCGTCAGGCACGCCTCTTTCAGTCCCTCGCTAAAGCCCTCATTGATATTTAGCACCTGTACCCGCAGCTCCAATTCCGGATCTTCTTCCTTCACCTCATACGCCGCCGACAACCGCAATTCCTGCCGTTCCGGACACTTTTCCGTCCCATTGTAAAAAACTATAAAGTGAGGTGCCGGAATTTTCACCATAGTCTGTTTATGCAGATTTTCAGATATGAGCAGCTTCTCATACTCCGCTGACACATACTGCAAAAACCGGAGGGGCATATTCTCATTCACCGTTGACTGGTGCTCAAACAGATGGAGCCTCATATCGATGATGAAAGCCAGATCATTCCTCATGTCCAGATATACCGCGCTTTCTAACATCACGATATCCAGCTCTTCCGGGTCCTCATAGTTTCGGCCGCTGACAGCATTATAAAGACCGAGCAGTCGCTTTTTCTCCCGAAATAGCATACGAAATACCGTATCCTTATAATGGAGAAATCCCATGCAATTTAAATGATGTTGAAGTAAAAAGCACAGATTTCAATCGAAATAAGACGGGAATGTTCTCAAAGAATACAGGCTATGCTGCAGAAATTCCAATAGAATATATGCTTTTAAAAATAGTATAACAGAGTGGTATTGTTATGACAAGAGAAATATTTATAAATGCCTTGCACCCGTGTAGAATTTAGTATTATTTTAACAATTGCCGCGTATCATCTTGAAAACTGCGGTAATATTTTGTATGATAAAAGAAAATATATACTATAATAATAAAATACTCTAATTTATTGACCAACGATGAGGCCAGAGAATGGAATATAATTACAGCATCAAAGAGGGAGAGCTTCTCTTAAATAACAGTAAAAGAGTCAAAATAATTGTCTGGTTTACATTTTTGTTCCGTATTGTAAAATTAATCTTCCTGTTGCTTTCATTTTGCATTACAGCATATCTGACATATCTTATTTTTGAACAATGTATTACAGATGCCAAATTGATGAACTGTATTCCGCTAGGATCCATTTTTGCAACTTTCGGTTCAGCAGTGATATCGGTTATTTCGCTCTATTGTAATAAACAAATTAGCTTTTTTCAAGAAAATCTTCTCGCACTGCATGAACAGATACCGGAATTATCCTCATGGAAGAGATGGCCATTCCTCAAAAGATACAGCAGAGAGAGAGCAAGAATGTTTTGGCATAATTATCACGCACTCAGAAACCCCCAGATAACTTTTAACGGCCAGAACCATTGTCTTACTATTCCGCTTCCGACATGTACTGCTGATTTTTATGATCTTCCTATCGCAATCAATATTATAAAAATGAAATGCTTCCACAAACCCTTTACGCAGTCGGTGGCACAGCATCAAAATATACAGGAACAAAAAGATATATTTATTTTTTATTGTACTCTAATGATATACAAAAATATTATTAAATATAAATTCGGCACATTTTTAATGCTAATTGGCTCGGAATTCGTTTTGACCAGCATTATTTTTTCTTTTTTATATCAACAAATCCATGAGGTCCTGCTGCCGGTTACAGCTTATTTTTAAAGAACTCAAAAACACCCTGAAAGATACTCTCCTTCAGGGTGTTTTTTCAAGAACAACATTCAGTTTCTATTTTCTCACCAGATGTCTCGGTGTGCCGTTTACGTAAAGGGGCATCAGTTCACCCATGATAAGCGGTCTTGCGTAATTCACATAATCCTCTGTCAGATCCGTACCGTCCGCTGTAATCCACTCGTCTGGAACTTTTCTCTCCACATTTGCGATAGCGTGGATATCGTAAGCGCTGGTACCGCACTGGTAGGGATCGTCCCCGTTTCTGTCCAGAGTGATCATCATGCCGGTCTTGCCTTCGTTTGCCGCAACCACCGCGTCGTGTCCCACCTGAAACGCTTCATTGATATCTGTCAGGGAAGCAAGATGCGTAGCCGCTCTCTGCAGTGTGGAGAACTCAATCGCCCTTGTCTTAAGACCTGTCTCAGCCGCGATCTTATCAGCTAACATCACTGCCGTTCCGGACATCTGCTTGTGACCGAAAGCATCGACAGCCACTTCTTTGCCCAGCTCACAGACATATCTGCCGTCTGCAATATGAACGCCCTCGGACACCGCGATAACAACGGAGGACTTTGTTGCTGCCAGTTCTTTTACCTTCGCCATGAATGCGTCCATATCGAACACCTTCTCAGGCAGATAGATCGCATCCGGGCCTTCACAATCACTTCCTCTGGACAAAGCTGCCGCTGCTGTCAGCCATCCGGCGTTGCGGCCCATGATCTCCACGATGCATATGGTGGGCTTCTGAGCGCCGAAAGAAGCGTTATCGCGAATGATCTCTTTCATGGATGTTGCAATATATTTTGCCGCGGAACCGTAACCGGGACAATGGTCTGTGATCGGAAGATCGTTGTCGATGGTCTTCGGTACGCCCACAAATCTCTGATTCTTACCGTGCGCCGCCGCATAGTCGGAAAGCATCTTTACGGTATCCATGGAATCGTTGCCGCCGCAGTAGAAGAGACATTCGATATCATGCTTCTCCATAATCTCAAAAACTTTCTCATAAACATCTTCGTGACCTTCGATCTTCGGCATTTTAAACCGGCAGGAACCGAGGAACGCAGACGGTGTTCTCTTTAACAGCTCGATACCGGCTTCATCTGCAAGATACTCGTCCAGATCGCAGATCCGATCCTGCAAAAAGCCTTCTATACCGTGAACCATTCCGAAAACTTTGTTCACGCCAAGCTTCTTCGCTGCTGCGTATACACCGGCAACAGAAGAATTGATTACAGCGGTAGGACCGCCAGACTGTCCAACTACAACATTTCCCTTCATAACTGTTCTCCTTTTCATGATAAAATAAATATACAACTAACAGAAGTCCTCATCCTGTAAGCATACAGAATCAGGACTTCCCTCCTTCACAGGTTATACAAGTTCCAGAACCACCTGCATTGCCGCATCACCTTTACGAGGGCCGATCTTTATGATCCTTGTGTAGCCGCCCTTACGGTTTGCATACTTCGGCGCAACTTCTTCAAACATGAAATTACCCATGTTAATCTCTTTTGTATTTTTCTTTTTCCCTGCGGGAGCTGTAGGCACTTCTGTCACAGGGTACAAAACTTTCATCATCTGACGTCTTGCATGCTGTCTGGACGGCAGATCTTTCTTGATCTCTTTTTCCACTTCGTCAAATACTGTTACTTTCTTGCCGTCAACGACCTCTTTCACTCTCTTGCCGTCTTTATCCTTGCGTGCAACTTTCGCTTTTACCTTCACTGTTTCAAAATTATCTTTTTCTTTTACAGCCAAAGTAATGACATGTTCTGCAATTTTGCGTACTTCTTTCGCTCTCGCCTCAGTTGTAACGATCTTGCCGTGATAGAGCAGATTAGTTACCTGATTTCTGAGCAGTGCTTTTCTCTGGCTGCTTGTTCTGCCGAGTTTTCTGTATTTTGCCATGATAGGCTCCTTTCATATTGAATGGATGATTCCGGCCATGCGCATCGGTCTTACTGGCCGAAATATAATCTGTTACCATTTATGAAAACACTTCCGTGCGCTTTGGTCTTACCGGAGATGTTTATTCCTCGCTGGGATTTAACTGAAGCCCTAATTCTTTCAGTTTTGCCAGCACTTCATCTAAAGATTTTCTTCCGAGGTTGCGGACTTTCATCATATCGTCCGGAGTCTTGTTGGTGAGCTCCTCCACCGTGTTGATACCCGCGCGCTTTAAGCAGTTGTAAGAACGAACGGACAGTTCCAGTTCGTCGATACTCATCTCTAAAACCTTACCTTTTTCGTCGTCCTCTTTCTCCACCATAACTTCTGCGGATTTTGCATTCTCGGAAAGATCGATAAAGGAACTCAGATGCTCGCTGAGCACCTTTGCCGCAAGGCTTACCGCCTCGTCCGGTGCAAGGGTTCCGTCCGTATAAACATCCATCGTCAGCTTATCATAATCTGTCATCTGGCCGACACGGGTGTTCTCCACCGTCACGTTAACGCGCTCAACAGGTGTGTAGATGGAATCGATAGCGATCACACCGATGGACATATCACTGCTCTTATTCTTTTCAGCGCCCACATATCCTCTGCCTCTTGTAATCGTCAGTTCCACATACAGCTTAGCGTCTTTTCCGCCGCTGAGCGTAGCGATCACCTGATCCGGATTCATGATCTCAATATCCTGATCCACCTCAATATCGGAAGCGTGAATGACGCCCTCACCCTGAAAATCGATGATTGCGGTCTTAGGCTCATTGCCCTCACTGTTGTTTTTAATAGCAAGGCTCTTAATGTTCATGATGATCTCTGTCACGTCTTCCTTCACGCCCTCGATCGTCGTAAATTCGTGCAGCACACCATCAAACTTCACCTGACTCACGGCCGTGCCGGGCAGGGAAGAAAGCATAATTCGTCTGAGAGAGTTACCAAGTGTAATGCCATAACCTCTTTCCAAAGGCTCTACAACTAATTTGCCATACTTTTTATCATCAGAGATTTCCACAATCTCAATGTTAGGTCTTTCAAAATCGAACACTGTAAACGCCCTCCTTTTATTTACAAGAATCTGCGCAAGAAAAACAAATGCCTGCTTACGCGAGTGGCAAAATACCACTTTAGGCTTCTGTTTTTCTATTGCGCCGCATTATTTAGAATACAACTCGACGATAGCCATTTCATCAACAGGTACGTCAATCATTTCTCTTGTAGGAAGCTGTTTCACAGTGCCTTTCAAAGCGTCCAGATCTACTTCTATCCATTCCGGAGTAAGTCTTCCGCCTGTAACCTCTACGATGTCTTTATATCTCTGCAATTCTCTGGATTTCTCTCTGATCTCCACCGTATCGCCGGCGCTTATCAGATAAGAAGGAATCTGCACAGGTTTGCCGTTTACAAGAACATGCTGATGGCCGACGATCTGTCTGGCCTCTCTTCTGGTTCTCGCAAAACCCATTCTGAAGATTACGCTGTCTAATCTTCTCTCCAGCAGAACCATCAGGTTCTCACCTGTACGTCCTTTCATTCTCTCGGCTTTATTATAATAATTTCTGAAAGGTTTCTCCAGAACACCGTAGATAAACTTAGCCTGCTGTTTCGCACGAAGCTGCAGCGCATATTCGCTCATCTTTTTGCCCGCTCTTGGGGATTTCCTCTTGGATTTCTTGTCATATCCTAAAAAAGTCGGATCAAGTTCCAAAGAACGACATCTTTTCAGTACCGGTACTCTATTTACTGCCATTTACTCATTTTCCTCTCTTTCTATACATTGTTTACAATACTTTCGTACATTCGTCCAACGCTTCTGTTCACACTCGCAACAAAAACAAATATCCGCTGCCCAGCCGATCATTTTTCTTTTGCTGCTATTCTATACGCGACGGCGTTTAGGCGGGCGGCATCCGTTATGAGGAACCGGAGTCACGTCACGAATGCTCAACACTTCCAGTCCACATGCCTGAAGCGCACGGATTGCCGCTTCACGCCCTGAACCCGGGCCCTTTACAAAAACATCAACTTTCTTCAGTCCGTGAATCAGAGCTGCCTTTGTCGCTGTTTCTGAAGCCATCTGTGCTGCATACGGAGTAGATTTCCTTGAACCTCTAAAACCAAGACCACCGGCACTTGCCCAGCTGAGCGCATTGCCTTCCGTATCCGTCAATGTGACGATCGTATTGTTAAAGGAAGACTGAATGTGTGCCTGTCCGTGTTCAACGTTTTTCTTGACACGTCTTTTTGTCACTTTCTTTGCTGTAACTTTTTTTGCCATTTTAAACTAACCTACTTTCTTTTAAATATGCATTATAAATTGTTTACCGTTACCTTATTTCTTCTTATTTGCTACGGTTCTCTTCGGGCCTTTTCTTGTTCTTGCATTGTTCTTTGTATTCTGACCGCGAACAGGAAGTCCTTTCCTGTGACGAATACCGCGATAGCATCCGATCTCCTGCAGTCTCTTGATGTTCAGAGCGATTTCTCTTCTCAAGTCACCCTCTACCATGTAGTCTGCGTCGATCACTTCGCTGATCTTCTTTACTTCTTCATCTGTCAAATCGCGACAACGGGTATCAGGGTTCACCTTTGCCGCCGCACAGATCTTTGTTGCACTGACACGTCCAATACCATAAATATAGGTAAGTCCGATCTCGACACGTTTGTCTCTGGGTAAATCTACACCTGAAATACGAGCCATTCCATTTTTCCTCCATTTTCTCTGTTTCTTTGGATTTGCCGGGAATTGCAAAAGCACTTCCTTATGCAATTAAGTTACTAATTGACTGGGTCAGCTTGCACTGACCAGCCGGAATAAATCCAGCCTTTCCGAATACCTCTCGGTATCAAAAAGTAAAATGCTGAACATGCCAGCATTGGAACAGGCTCTTAACCCTGTACCTGTTTATGCTTTGGATTCTCACAGATTACTCTGATTTTCCCTTTTCTCTTAATAACTTTGCACTTTTCGCAAATCGGTTTTACTGATGATCTAACCTTCATCGTGTTCCCTCCTTTCAAAAAGACCGTTTCTCATTGTATCATATCCACGCCGCCATTGCAAGCGTAATATCGGGAAACTTCTTACTTATCTCTCCAGATGATTCTTCCTTTGGACAAATCATAAGGAGAAAGCTCCAATGTCACCCTGTCGCCGGGTAAAATACGGATAAAATTCTGCCGCAGCTTGCCGCTGATATGCGCCAGCACCTTATGTCCGTTTTCCAGTTCCACCTGAAACATGGTATTCGGCAGTTTTTCAACCACAGTTCCCTCAATCTCAATTACATCCGCTTTTGACATGCTTTAACCTCCTGAATAATGATGCCCGCATCAACGTTCTCTCCCTGAAGCAGCTTTTTAGTCACCTCCGGGTTTTCATACTTTTTTATGATCTGAATGTGTTTCCTGTTTTTCTTTTTCGGATCTTTGCAAGTTCTTATCTTCCCATCCGCAAGATACACATAGTCTTTTTCTTCGCCGACAATAAGATATATTTTGTCTTTGTCATGCCCCGCTAGGGATATTGCCATACAGCCTGTCATCTCACTTCCCATCCTTTCAGGGAAGATGGCTTAACGTCAAAATCTCCGGCTCGCCATCTGTGATCAAAATAGTATTCTCATAATGTGCGGAAATACTTCCGTCTTCCGTCACTACAGTCCAGTCGTCTTCCAGCCATTCCACATCGGCCCGCCCCAGATTGATCATCGGCTCCACGGCCAATGTCATGCCGGGCACTAACTTCACGCCCTTTTTTCTCTGTCTGAAATTCGGAACTTGAGGATCCTCATGCAGGGAAGTCCCAATCCCGTGCCCCACCAGATCCCTGACAATGCCATAGCCAAACTGGCTGATATAGCTGTCTATGGCATTGGAGATATCGTGGAGATGATTACCCGCCCGCGCCATTTTGATTCCCTCAAAAAAGCTCTGTCTGGTTCTCTCTATTAAAAGACGGGCTTCCTCGCTGATCTCCCCCACCGCGTAAGTCCTTGCCGCATCGGAGTGGTATCCTTTATAAATCAACCCTGCATCCAGACTCACGATATCGCCGGACATCAGGATCCGTTCTTTATCAGGGATTCCGTGCACCACCTCATCGTTGACTGAAACGCAGACGGAGGCCGGATAGCCGTTATAATTTTTAAAATTCGGGATACAGCCCATATCCCGGATCATCTTTTCGCCCATCCGGTCAATATCCAGTGTGGAAATGCCGGGTCTTACCGCCTTTCCAAGCGCATCATGTACGATCTCTAAAAGTCTGCAGGACTCCCGCATCAGTTCAATTTCTCTTGCCGATTTAATACTGACTGCCATCACTCATGCCTTCTTTATTCTATGCCAGAATTTCTGTGATTTCTTTGAAAACATCCATCATATCTTTTGTTCCGTCAAACGTCTTTAAGACGCCTTTTTTCTGATAAAACTCAATCAGGGGCTGTGTTTGCTCATGGTAAACATTCAGCCGGTTGCGCACCGTTTCCTCCCTGTCATCGTCGCGTAAGATAAGCGCATCGCCGCACTTGTCGCATGTTCCTTCTTTTTTAGGCGGTACGTTTACAATATGGTAAGTCGCCCCGCAGGATGTGCAGGCCCGTCTGCCCATCATTCTCTCAATAATATTCTCGTCCGGTACCTCGATATCTATAGCAGCATCGATCTTGTCCCCGAGCTTTCCCAGTTCTGCATCAAGCACTTCCGCCTGCGGAATATTTCTCGGAAAACCATCCAGAATATATCCTTCTTTACAATCTTCTTCCGCCACGCGGTCTAACAGGATCCGCACCGTCAATTCATCGGGAACGAGAAGCCCCTTGTCCATGTAGCTCTTGGCTTCTTTTCCAAGTTCCGTACCGTTCTTAATATTTGCCCGGAAAATATCGCCGGTGGAAATGTGGGGCAGATGATACTTCTCCGATATCATCTCCGCCTGTGTTCCCTTGCCCGCGCCGGGCGCCCCTAACATGATAATCTTCATTCTAATACCCCCATGTCGATTATGGGATGGAGCACTCCCCATCCCATACCAGTTTAAGATTTATGGTCATTACATGATCAATCGTTTAAAAAACCTTTATAGTTGCGGACTAACATCAGCGATTCCACCTGCTTTAATGTTTCTACGATAACACTGACGATAATGATCAGGCTCGTACCGCCGAAAGACACGCTTGCGCCGAATACACCGTTAAAGAAGAACGGCAGCACACATACTATCGTCAGGCCGCAGGCGCCGATAAAGATAATATAATTCAAAATCTTTGAAAGATATTCGCTGGTAGGCCTGCCCGGTCTGATACCCGGAATAAAACCGCCCTGCTTCTTCATATTCTCTGCAATCTCGATCGGATTGAACGTGATGGAGGTATAGAAGTAAGCAAAAAAGATTACCAGCACAATATATACTACAAGGCCGATGCTGTATATCGGCTCACTGGGTCTGCACCAATTGCTGGAACTGAGTCCCTTGAGCACTTTACCCCAGAATCCTGTCCCGCCGCTTATTCCTGCAAAAGAACAGATAATCACCGGAAGCTGCATCAGGGATGATGCAAAAATCACGGGGATAACGCCGGATGTGTTGATCTTTAACGGAATATTACTGGAATTTCCGCCATACATCTTCCTGCCCTGCATCTTTTTCGCGTACTGCACCGGTATCTTACGTGTACCGGAGTTTAATACGATAACAAGCACCACCATAAGGATGATCACTGCCACAATGATCACTGCCGCCACAACCGCCGGCGCAATCTCTCTGCTTAACACGAACTGTTTGAACAGTCCTGCCAGCTCCTGCGGCATTCTGGAAACAATATTGATTGTCAGCACAACCGAAATACCGTTGCCGATCCCCTTTTCCGTGATCTGCTCGCCAATCCACATAAGGAAAGCACTGCCCGCCGTCAACGCAACGATTACTGTGATAACGTTCCATGCATTGTAATTCTGCAAAAGCCCCTGACGTCCGAAACCGATCGCCATAAAGCCCGACTCAATGAGTGCAAGCGCCACCGTCACATAACGGGTGATCGCCGTGATCTTCTTTCTGCCCTCCTCACCGTCTTTTTGCATCTCTTCTAACTTCGGGATTGCAATCGTCAAAAGCTGAATAATGATGGACGATGTGATGTAGGGTGTAATATTGAGTGCTATGACTGACATGCTGAGAAACGAGCCGCCCGTGAATGCGTCGAAGAGATTAAAAGCATCTCCCGTCTGCTGTGCAAACCAGTTCGCAAAGTATTCCCTGTTGACCCCCGGTACAGGGAGCTGGGAGGCAAGTCTGATGACCACCAACATTCCCAGCGTAAACAGGACTCTTTTCCTGATTTCCTTTACCTTAAATGCATTTTTTAATGTTGTAAGCATTACATTACCTCTGTTGTTCCACCGAGTGCCTGAATCTTTTCCATTGCAGATGCACTGAAAGCATCTGCCTTAACGTTCAGCTTCTTGGTAAATTCTCCGTTTCCAAGGATTTTGACGCCGTCTCTGGGGTTCTTAACGATACCTCTCTCAATGAGCGCCTGTACATCTACGGTACTGTCATTATCAAATACTTCAAGAGCACTTAAATTAATGCCTACGATCTCTTTTCTGTTTCTGTTCTTAAAGCCTCTCTTAGGAAGCCGTCTGTACAAAGGCATCTGACCGCCTTCAAAACCGATTCTCGGAGCGCCGGAACGAGCTTTCTGTCCTTTATGGCCTTTACCGGCAGTCTTGCCGTTACCTGAACCGTGTCCACGACCTCTTCTGAAATTATTGCTGTGTTTGGAACCTTCTGCGGGTCTCAAGTTCGATAAATCCATTTTGATGACACCTCCTTTTCTCTCTAAGCTTCCTCTACTTTTACTAAGTGTCTTACTTTTTGAATCATGCCTCTGGTAGCTTTGTTATCAGGATGCTCTACCGTCTGATGCATTTTCCGAAGTCCCAATGCAACGACCGTAGCGCGCTGCTTAGGGATTGCGCCGATCGGAGATTTCACCAGAGTGATCTTCAATGTTTTCTTGTCTTCCATGGGTTTTCTCTCCTTTCTAGCTTACAACTTCTTCTACGGACTTACCGCGGTTCTTTGCAACCTCTTCCGGAGTCTTTAACTGACTCAAACCGGAAACTGCAGCAAGAACTACGTTCTGCTTGTTGTTGGAACCCAGCGATTTTGTACGAATATTCCGGATTCCCGCAAGTTCGCAGACGATACGCGCAGGGCCGCCCGCGATAATACCGGTACCTTCCGGAGCTTTCTTTAACAGAACCTCTGAAGAACCGTATCTTCCGATAAAATCATGGGTCACGCTGCCGTTCTCATCGATAGCAACGCTAACAAGATTCTTAATAGCATCTTCTTTGCCTTTTCTGATTGCCTCAGGGATTTCAGTAGCTTTCCCCAGGCCGGCACCTACATGACCATTGCCGTCACCAACAACCACAAGAGCTGTAAAACGCATATTACGTCCGCCCTTTACAACCTTAGTAACACGTTTGATGGTAACAACTTTTTCCGTTAATTCCATGTTGCTTATGTCTATGATTGTACGCTTCATGTACGTTTCTCCCTTCCTAGAATACAAGGCCAGCTTCTCTGGCCGCATCAGCTAACGCTGCTACTTTACCCTGATATATATAACCGCCTCTGTCAAAAACCACCGTATTGATGCCTTTTTCCAGCGCTCTCTTACCGATCACCGTGCCAAGATATGCCGCTGCTTCAACGTTATTCGTCTTCTCCAACTCCGCTTTTACCTCTTTCTCAAGAGTGCAGGCGGAAGCAAGAGTCACACCGGCTACATCGTCGATAATTTGAGCATACATATGATTATTGCTGCGGAATACTGCCAGACGAGGTCTCTCAGGGGTTCCGGACAAACGGTTACGCATTCTTCTGTGCTTTTTTGCACGCACTTCCTGTCTTGATTTTTTACTAACCATTTTCACACTCTCCTTATCTGTTATTTCTTACCGGTCTTGCCGACTTTACGTCTGATCACTTCATCAGCATACTTGATACCCTTGCCCTTATAAGGCTCCGGTCTCCTCTTATCTCTGATCTCAGCCGCGAACTGGCCGACTTTCTCTTTATCGATGCCCTTTACGATGATCACGTTCTGGCCTTCCAAAACAGTCTCGATACCTTCGGGATCTGTCATCTCAACCGGATGGGAATAACCGAGAGACAAAGTGAGTACCTTGCCCGCCTTCGCCGCTCTGTAACCTACGCCGTTTACCTCCAGCTTTTTCTGGAAACCATCCGTCACGCCGACTACCATATTGTTGAGCAGCGTTCTGGTGAGGCCGTGTAAAGACTTCATTTTCTTCAAATCGTTGGGTCTGGATACGGTGATCTCAGCACCTTCCAGTTTGATCTCCATCTCGGATGGAAGCACTCTCTCCAGAGTACCCTTGGGACCTTTTACGGTCACTTTATTATTTTCTGCAATTTCCACAGTAACTCCTGCAGGAACCGCGATTGGCATTCTCCCTATACGTGACATGCCCGTACCTCCTATATTCTTTATTTTGCTGCAGCGTATGGTTATCTCGAAAATCAGCCGCTTCGCGTCTGTTGCAGCTTCGCTGCTCTCCATTTTCTCGATGTCGGTCGCAAAAAACAAATACTCGCTTCGCTCGTGCTTGTTTTTATGCTTCCTACCATACAAATGCTAATACTTCGCCGCCTACGCCTAACTCTCTTGCCTTCTTATCAGTGACAACGCCCTGATTTGTAGAAACGATTGCGATTCCAAGGCCGCCCAGAACTTTCGGCATATCTTCCTTACCTGCATATACCCGAAGACCCGGTTTGGAAATTCTCTTGAGGCCGGAAATGATCTTCTCATTTTTGTCTGCGCCGTACTTCAGAGTAATGCGGATCGTATCGAATGAACCGTCTTCTATTACTTCAAATTTTTTGATATAACCTTCATCTGACAGAATCTGCGCGATAGCAAGTTTCATTCTGGATGAGGGTACGTCTACTGTATCATGTTTTGCAGTATTTGCGTTACGGATTCTCGTAAGCATATCTGCAATAGGGTCACTCATTGTCATGGTCAGTTTCCTCCTTCTTCATTTAGACTCATCACGCTTTTCTACCAGCTTGATTTCTTCACGCCGGGAATCTCGCCCTTATATGCCAACTCACGGAAGCAAATTCTGCAGATTCCGTATTTTCTTAAATATGCGTGGGGACGACCACAAATTTTACAGCGGCTGTATGCTCTTGTTGAAAATTTCGGTTTGCGCTGCTGTTTGATCTTCATCGCTGTTTTAGCCATGGAATTTACCTCCTGTTATTTTTGGTAAGGCATATTGAATAATCTGAGTAACTCGCGTGCTTCCTCGTCCGTCTTTGCGGTAGTTACAATGATTATATCCATGCCTCTTACTTTGTCGATCTTATCATATTCAATTTCCGGGAAGATGATCTGTTCTTTAATGCCTAATGTGTAGTTGCCTCTTCCGTCAAACGCGTTTGCGCTGACACCTCTGAAGTCACGCACACGGGGCAGTGCCAGATTCACAAGGCGGTCTAAAAACTCATACATTTTCTCGCCGCGCAGTGTAGTCTTGCAGCCGATGGACTGTCCTTCCCTGATCTTAAAGTTAGCGATAGATTTTTTTGCCTTTGTTACAACAGCATGCTGACCTGAAATCTTCTCCATATCAGCCACAGCAGCTTCGAGTACCTTCGGATTTTCCTTTGCCTCACCAACACCCATATTGATAACGATCTTGTCGATTTTCGGAACTTCCATGATATTCTTATAGCCAAACTTTTTGATCATAGCGTCTACGATCTCGTTTTTGTACATATCTTTTAATCTGCTCATGTTTACCCTCCTTCCTTAACCGATAATATCGCCTGTGGATTTGGCAAAACGGACTTTTTTATCTCCATCCATCTTGAATCCTATTCTGGTAGTTTTTCCTTTGTGCACATACATCACGTTGGAAATATCGAGCATCGCTTCTCTCTGCACAATACCGCCGTTTGCGTTTGCTGCTGAAGGTTTCATATGCTTTGTGATCATATTTGCGCCTTCCACAAGCACTCTGCCGTTCTTGCGGTCAATGTCGAGCACCTTGCCTTCTTTGCCTTTATCTTTGCCGGCGATCACTCTCACGGTGTCGCCCTTTTTGATTTTTAACATCGCCATAACCGGTACCCTCCTATAATACTTCCGGAGCCAAAGAAACAATCTTCATAAACTGTTTCTCACGAAGCTCTCTTGCTACCGGTCCAAAGATACGGGTTCCTCTCGGAGTTTTGTCATCTTTGATAATAACAGCAGCATTTTCATCGAATCTGATGTATGAACCATCTTTGCGGCGGGCGCCTTTTACAGTACGCACAACTACAGCTTTTACCACATCGCCCTTTTTCACAACGCCGCCTGGTGTTGCATCTTTGACAGTAGCAACAATTATATCACCAATCCCTGCATATCTTCTTACAGAGCCGCCCATCACTCTGATGCAAAGCAGCTCTTTTGCACCTGTGTTATCGGCAACTTTCAGTCTGGTTTCCTGCTGAACCATGTTGATTCTCCTTTCAATTATTTCGCTCTTTCAACGATCTCCACAAGTCTCCATCTCTTGTCTTTGGACAAAGGCCTTGTCTCCATAACTCTCACTGTGTCACCGATATGACAGTCATTGTTCTCGTCATGAGCTTTCAATTTGTAAGTTCTCTTCACGATCTTGTTGTAGAGCGGATGTCTCTCATTGTTCTGAATCGCCACAACGATCGTCTTATCCATTTTATCGCTGACAACCTTACCGGTACGCGTTTTTCTTAAATTTCTTTCCACGGTTTGCTCTCCTTTCCAGTTAATACAATACGTTAGTTAGTTTTCCTGTGCTGTGATCACGGTCTGAATGCGGGCGATATTTCTTCTCACCTCTTTGATCCGTGCCGTATTGTCCAACTGATTTGTTGCATTCTGGAACCTCAAATTGAAAAGTTCTTTCTTGGCAGCCACCAACTCTTCCGTTAATTCCGCAGGAGTTTTTGCCCTTAAATCTTCTACATATTTATTAGTTTTCATTTGCTGCACCGCCTTCCAAGTCTGCTTTAGAAACGACTTTACATTTACATGGAAGCTTATGTGTTGCAAGACGCAGCGCTTCTCTCGCGACCTCCTCAGGTACCCCTGCGATCTCGAAAAGCACACGTCCCGGCTTAACAACTGCTACCCAGTACTCCAGAGTACCTTTACCGGAACCCATACGGGTCTCTGCCGGTTTTGTTGTTACCGGTTTATCCGGGAAGATCTTGATCCAGACTTTACCGCCACGTTTCACGTAACGGGTCATAGCCACACGGGCTGCTTCGATCTGGTTTGATTTGATCCATGCGGGTTCCATTGCGATAATACCATATTCGCCATAGGTAATCGTTGTACCTCTGGTAGGTTTTCCTGCCATAGAACCACGGAACTGTTTACGACGTTTTACTCTTTTTGGCATTAACATAATTATTTCTCGCTCCCTTCCTTATTTCCTTTGGCGGGAAGTACTTCGCCCTTGTAGATCCAAACCTTCACACCGACTTTGCCGTATGTGGTATCTGCCTCTGCAAAACCATAATCAATATCGGCTCTCAATGTCTGAAGCGGAATAGTACCTTCGCTGTAGAACTCCGTACGGGCAATATCCGCGCCGCCCAGACGTCCGGAAACAGCCGCTTTGATGCCAAGCGCTCTCGCTTTCATCGTTCTGCCCATGCAGGATTTCATTGCTCTTCTGAAAGATACACGATTTTCAAGCTGCTGTGCGATATTTTCCGCAACGAGCTGTGCATCCCTGTCCGGCACTTTGATCTCTTTAATGTCGATCAGCACTTTCTTGTCAGTCAGTTTGGAGAGTTCCGCTTTTGTCTTCTCGATCTCCGCGCCGCTCTTACCGATCACCACACCGGGTTTCGCTGTATAAATGATCACTTTCACTCTGTCGGAAGCTCTTTCAATTTCAATTTTAGAGATACCGGCAGCGTATAATTTTTTCTTCAGATATTTTCTGATATTGTAGTCTTCCACCAGATAATCTGCGAAATCGCCTTCAGCATACCATCTGGAATCCCAATCCTTAATGATGCCTACTCTGAGGCCGTGGGGATTAACTTTCTGTCCCATATATTCGCTCCTTCCTGCTCACGTGGTGAGCATACTCATATAATGAGCATTCTCTCTCTCTTATTTCTCGTTCAGCACAATCGTGATATGGCTCATCCTCTTTTCAATTCTGTAAGCCCTGCCCTGTGCTCTGGGTCTCACACGTTTCATAATAGGACCGTCGTTTGCATAGCACTCCTCGATGTAGAGGTTCGATGCATTCATGCTGCCGCCGCTTGTATACTCAGCGTTAGCCACTGCTGATTCCAGTAATTTCTTGATCACACCGGAAGCGTATCTCGGATTGTACTCCAGAATAGCAAGAGCGCTTGTCACGTCTTTGCCTCTGATGGCGTCTAATACAAAGCATGCTTTCTGTACAGGAATCCTTGCGTAAGATAACTTAGCGGAAGGTCTTGTATCTTTCTGAGCATTTCTTTCTCTTTTAATCTGACTTCTATGTCCTTTAGCCATAGTTTAAACCTCCTTTCATATGAAAATCCTCGATTTTCATATTAACCTTTCATCTCACTTTGGATTTCTTATCTTCTTTTGCATGTCCTCTGTAAGTTCTTGTCGCAACGAACTCACCCAATTTATGCCCAACCATATCTTCTGTCACATAGACAGGCACATGTTTTCTGCCGTCATGAACCGCAAACGTATGTCCTACGAATGACGGGAAAATTGTGGAACGGCGGGACCAGGTCTTTACGACCTGTTTCTGGCCGGACGCATTTAAAGCATCTACTTTTTTCAGTAAGCTTTCATCTGCGAATGGTCCTTTTTTCAATGATCTCGACATGATTCTTCCTCCTCAATATTCTCTACTTGATCGCTCTGCCGTCTCTTCTTCTCACAATAAGCTTGTTGGAAGCTTTTTTCTTCTTACGGGTCTTTAAGCCGAGCGCAGGTTTGCCCCAAGGTGTACTCGGGCCCGGACGTCCGATCGGTGCACGTCCCTCACCACCACCGTGAGGATGGTCATTCGGGTTCATAACAGAACCGCGGACTGTAGGTCTGATACCCATGTGACGTTTCCGTCCTGCTTTACCAATATTGATAAGGTTGTGATCAACGTTGCCCACCACACCGATTGTGGCACGGCATACGCCGAGAACCATTCTCATCTCGCCGGAAGGAAGACGAAGTGTTACATACTTGCCTTCTTTCGCCATAAGCTGCGCGCTGTTGCCGGCGCTGCGGACCATCTGGCCGCCCTTGCCCGGGTGCAGCTCAATGTTGTGTACCTGCGTACCAACCGGAATATTTTCGAGAGGCAGACAGTTGCCGACTCTGATCTCCGCTTCGGGGCCGTTCATGACTTTCATGCCGTCAGTCAGTCCCTCGGGAGCAATGATATATGCCTTTTCACCGTCTGCATAACAGATCAGTGCGATATTTGCGGTTCTGTTCGGATCGTACTCGATGCCGACCACCTTCGCCGGAATACCGTCTTTCGTTCTCTTGAAATCAATGATCCTGTATTTCCGTCTGCTGCCGCCTCCGCGGTGACGAACAGTGATCTTACCCTGATTGTTGCGGCCCGCATTCTTTTTCTTGCTTGCAAGCAGAGACTTTTCAGGGGTCTTCTTCGTGATCTCAGAGAAATCAGAACCAGTCATGTGTCTTCTGGAAGGTGTATATGGGTTATAGGTTTTAATTCCCATGTCTTTTTTCTCCTTTACTTTTCAGATTTTAGAGTCCTGTAAAGATTTCAATCTCTTTACTGTCAGCGGTAAGCTGAACGATGGCTTTTTTCCTCTTAGCCGTTCTGCCGACTGTCATGCCTCTTCTTTTCTTCTTGCCGTCAAGGTTCATCGTGTTGACACGCTCCACCTTGGTTCCCTCAAACATCTTTTCCACTGCCTCTTTCACCTGCGTTTTTGTCGCATCGGGATGCACCAGAAATGTGTATTTCTTATCGGCCATACCGGACATGCTCTTCTCTGTGATGACCGGTTTCAGGATGATATCATAATATTTCAAATCAGCCATTATGCATACACCTCCTCAATTTTCGTTACGGCATCCTTTGTCAGGATCAGTGTTCCCGCATTCAGGATATCGTAAACGTTGATCGTTTCCGGCAGAGCTGTCTTTACAAAAGGCAGATTGTTTGCGGATTTAACCACCACATCATCCTTCTCGCCCAGCACAACCAGTGATTTGCCCTCTACTTTCAGGTTATCCATCACCGTTTTAAACTTCTTTGTCTTGATCTCATCAAATTTCAGTTCGTCCAAAACGATGAGTTTGCTTGTCGCTACTTTGTCAGATAATACCGACTTAAGAGCCGCTCTCTTCTCTTTTTTATTCATCTTAAAGGAATAGTCTCTCGGTACGGGTGCGAACACTACGCCGCCGCCCTTCCACTGAGGAGATCTTGTGGATCCCTGTCTCGCATGACCGGTTCCTTTCTGTCTCCACGGTTTTCTGCCGCCGCCGGAAACTTCGCCGCGGGTCTTCGCTTTCTGCGTTCCCTGACGTTTATTGGCAAGCTGCTGCACTACTGCCATATGCACAAGATGTTCGTTTACTTCCACGCCGAACACCGCATCGTTTAACTCGACAGTGCCAACTTCCTTGCCTTCCATATTATAAACAGATACGTTAGCCATCTCTTTGTCCTCCTTTCGCCCCGAATTATGCTTCTGCTCTGGTTGTCTCTTTGATCGTAACCAGTGCTTTTTTAGGTCCCGGAACGGAGCCTTTTATCAACAGCAGATTTTTCTCTGCATCCACTCTCACAATTTCCAGATTCTGAACTGTCACTCTTTCGCAGCCCATATGACCCGGCATGCCTTTTCCTTTGAACACTCTGCTCGGTGAAGAACATGCGCCGTTACTTCCCTGATGACGGTGGAACTTGGAACCGTGTTTCATAGGTCCTCTGTGCTGTCCGAGTCTCTTGATCGCACCCTGGAATCCTTTACCTTTGGAAATACCGGAAGCGTCAACTCTCTCGCCCACCTCAAAAATGTCCGCTTTGATCTCGCTGCCGAGTTCGTATTCTTCCGCATTTTCAAAGCGGAACTCTCTGACATATCTCTTGCCGGAAACACCAGCCTTCTTGAAATGTCCCATCTCGGCTTTGTTTACGCCGTGGCGGTGCGCCGCTTCTCTCTTGCCGCCTTTGTCTTTGCTGACCACTTTTTCCTTCTTGTCAACAAAACCTACCTGCACTGCTTTGTAGCCGTCGTTTTCCTCTGTCTTGACCTGAGTCACCACGCAGGGACCCGCCTGAAGAACGGTCACCGGAATCAGTGTGCCATCTTCCTGAAAGACCTGAGTCATGCCGACTTTTGTAGCTAAAATCGCTTTCTTCATGTTACCCTCCTTTTGTTCTACATCGGACCAGACATTTCGCTTCCGCTTGCCTGTTCATTCTAGTAGAAGGTTATTTTTGTTTCATTTTGATATCAATATACACGCCGGCCGGCATTTCCAATCTCTGCAGCGCATCGATTGTCTTGGGCGTCGGTGCAATGATGTCGATCAGTCTCTTATGAGTTCTCTGCTCAAACTGTTCTCTGGAATCTTTGTATTTGTGAACCGCTCTTAAAATAGTAACAACCTCTTTCTTTGTAGGAAGGGGTACCGGTCCGCTCACCTGAGAACCATTCTTCTTGACTGTTTCGATGATTTTTTTGGCAGACGCATCCACTAACTGATGGTCATAAGCTTTTAATGTAATTCTCATTACCTGACTTGCCATAAAAAAAGTCGCCT